>Ga0134128_10000310_pt1 | contig 69197 bp, 109 predicted proteins | sample KB31754_FD_96462 | JGI IMG/M metagenome (GOLD analysis project Ga0134128, IMG submission 96462) | Terrestrial soil microbial communities with excess Nitrogen fertilizer from Kellogg Biological Station, Michigan, USA - KB3-175-4 | ecosystem: Environmental > Terrestrial > Soil > Unclassified ... | reverse complement strand
CGACCTCTACTCCGGGTCGCAGAATCCAAAGCCTTCTGCCGGGCATTACACAGAGAAGGGCTCCATGCATCTTAGACCCACATCACAGTCGCAGAATCCAAAGCCTTCTGCCGGGCATTACACGTTGCAACCCGGAAGAGCCACACCCCACCAGGACACGTCGCAGAATCCAAAGCCTTCTGCCGGGCATTACACACCCAGTCCTCGACTCGGCCCTGACCTCCGACACGATGTCGCAGAATCCAAAGCCTTCTGCCGGGCATTACACTCGTCTTGGAGACTGCGGCAACACGCAAGGCCCCACCGTCGCAGAATCCAAAGCCTTCTGCCGGGCATTACACAGCACCCCTCATAACCCCTTTCCCCGCACCCGATTATACGCCGGTTTGCGAGAGGCCGCACGTTCCATCCTCCCGATCCTCCTTTCCTTCCAAGCCACATTCCGTAACCCCATTGCCATCCACCAATTTACACCACGCGAGCGGCGCCCGGGATTTTCGCGCCACGTCGCCGCTCGCGTGACACCTTACACCGCCGCCTCAACATCCCGTACACGCTCCGCCTTGGGTAGTTTCCGTCCCTCCCGCGTCAGCCACTTGAGCACGCGGCCTTTCAGCAGGCCGCGCGCCGCGTTGTCGTCTTGATCCCAGATTTCCCCGCACGCCGAGCATGTGTGGACGAGTTCCTTCGCGGAGTCGAAATCATCAACATGCCCGCAAGCGTGGCAGGTCTTCGTCGTCCAGGCCGGTTCAACGGCGACCACGTTCCATACGTGCTCTTGTATCGTTTCGAGCAACCGTCCGACCGCCGCACAGCGGAACGCGCCGATCGTCGCATTCTTGCCGTCGTCCGTCGCCTCGGGTCGGTGCTGCATCTCACGCCAGTTGGTATCCTCCACCTTCACCAACGCATACCGCCGCCGCACCAGGGCCGCCCAGCGGTGGTAATGCTCGTCGCGACGCCGTACGGCGGTTTCTTCCATCCCACGCGCGTAATTGTGCAGGTGCCGGTCGCGATTCCGCCACTCGACCAGACGCTCGAACATCGCCTCGTCGCCGTCAAATCGCTGGTCCTTCCATTGCCAGACGACCTTCCCGAGCCGTTCGCAGGACTTCCACTGATGTAGGCTCCCGGTTGCCTCCCCGAGCCATTCCGGGAGCGTACCGGCCTCCCGCCGCGCCTTGAGCCAGTGCACCAGCGCCGGGCGAATCGCGTCGAACTCCGTGTCGCGGAACCCCTGGATTGATTGCGCCTTGGCCCACGATTCAAGCCAGGAATCCGGCAGTACGCATTCCATCCGCTCGCCGTCGTCGTCAATCAGCACAGCGACGCGCAAGCCGTCAGCGACCTTGCGCCACCCCAGGTCAATCGCGGCCTCCCCGCGCAGGGTCTCGCGATCCTTGGCCCAGCCCTCTTCGCGCTCGAAGACAAACTGAGCCTCCCACCACGTTTGCACACCCTTGAGGTTGCGCTGGAGGTAGACCCATTTGATCACGGCGTCAGCCGGTGGGTGGCGATGAAGGTGCGCCACGGTCTTCATCCAGATTGGCGAACGCCCATCCTCCTCAGTGCCGATCCGCGCCCAGACGACGACCTGGCTATTCTCGCGCGACCGCCGCGAATTCGGATCAGCCAGAGGCAAGGGCTTGCCCGACTTGCTCACGGTCGGCCGCGCCGCAAGTGGTTGGAGTTCGATCCGGAGCCGTGAATCGGTTCCCGCCAGCGCATCGAGCCAGGACAGACCGCCCTGAAGTTGCACGCCGAGTTTCCCCTCGGGCGACCAGCGCCGGAATCGGGGCGGTCCCGGTGGAACCGGAGGCTTGCCATTGCGTACCGGTTGCCCTTTGGCGCAATCCTCCACCGACTTGTCGACCGCCCCCTCGACGCAAAGGTACGTTCCCCAGTAAACCTCGCACACCGCGCGCTTGGCCCGCCGATCCGCGTTGGCGGTCTCGTCAATCGCCGCGCGTCGTCGGCGGTATTCAGGATCACCGAACGCCTCGCGGTCCTCTTCGGCGGTCAGCGGGGCCGGCGATTCGCCCGCGTCGATGGCCGCCTGCGCAGCCTTGCGCAGTGCCTTGCGTTCCTTCTCGTCGCGCGTCGTGGCGTTGATGACCGCGTGAATTCGCTCCCAGGCTTCCTTGCGAGGCTTGGGGACTCCGGTTTGGCGGTGGCGTTCGGCGGTGAGCTCCTTGGCTGCATCGCGCCGTTCGCTCTGGAGTTGCTTGACCTCAGCGCGGTCCTCAGCTGTCGCAGTGCGTGATCGAGCGGCCTGATTCTGGTGCTTGACGGCTGCGTTTTTGGCCTCGATCGCCGCGTTGATTGCGTCGATCCGGGCTTCGAGTTCCGCGATGCGCGGGAACATCGACCGCATGAGATCCTGGGTCGCGTTCCAGCGTTGGCGCTCGGTCTCGATCAGCGCGTTGGCGTACTGGTGTGCACGGTAGAGTTGGTCGCTCGCGAGCTGCGCACCCTCGTGCGGGGGGCGGCTCTTGTGCGTGTAGATCCGGCTAGGTTTCGCGACGTTGCCGAAGGCCATTACTTTGGTTCCTCTTTGGTCAATTCCTCTGGCTTCACCCCGAGCCCTTCGGCCAACCACTTGATGGTTTTGGACTCGATAAAGATCGCGTTCAAAAGGCCGGAAATCCGCTGTTTGGTAACTGACTTCCCTGTTCGGTCTTCCACCGCCTTCGCGATTTCGGACACACGAACTTTCGTGCTCGCCCATCCGAGGCGAACCAGATTCTTTTCGAGCGTTTCACCCATCGGCACGCGGCGTTTCCTCGATTCCGGCATCGTCTGACTCCTGGCAACGGGAGGGAATCTCTCTTGCCAGGTTATCGACTTCCTATAGTGTAGACAACGCCGTCCACGACGTCAAGAGACTGGTCAATAAGGAGAGTGCCCGAGCGAAAACTTTTCAGATAGCAAAGATTTTCGATCTTGTGCTCTTGACCCGTACATAGACGAGTGCTATAATCCATAGTGTAAGGCAGACGCAAACCACCCCGACCGGAGCCGAGACGATGACCGTGACGACCCGCAAGCAACTGACGAAAGAAATGGAATCCCTTCAGGCTGCCCTGCGAGGCGAAGAGGTCAATGGCGTCAAACTACTACCGAGCAACGAGGAGTGGGCGAGAGAGCACGTCAACGCAATTGCTCGGATGCTGATCGGGAAAAATGCCTGACCTTCACCCAGGGCCAAGGACGGCCCGCAACCCCTCCGCGAATTCCGCGTCCGCTACGAAGCCTGCCTCGACGGCTACTCCTGGCACGTCGTCGACTCCGACGGCCACTATCACGAGTCCTGCCGGACCGAACGACAGGCCCTCGGTGTGGCGACCCGGTTGCAGGCCGAACTCGACCTCGGGACCGCCGAAGCGGTTCGCGAAGACTACCTCGCGGATCTCCAGCGCACGGCCAGCGAGCTGTGCGATGCGTGCGAGGACGAGTGGGTGCTGGAGCAGGTGGTGAGGCTGCTACGAGGCGAGTGAGCCGGGATCACGACACGAGACGCAAGGGGAAAGACGACGATGGCAACGACGACCGTTCGCCGCACTCTGTTTCAGGCCACGGTTGCCCGGCTCGACAGCCAAGGCTCTTGGTGGCTGATGAATACGCCGGAGAAAGGATGGGCATCCTTCGGTTATCGCTACGCATCGCTCGGCGAGATTACCGACCGGTGGAACGTCCGCCTCGGCGAGCCGAGTAAGGATAGCTGTTCGGTATTCGTGCCGGTCGATCCGGCCCCCGAGAAACGAAGCGGGGCGGCGAGCGTCTGATCACGCCCGTCGCCCTGATGACCGGATTCCCGAAGGGACTGCAACCGTACTGAACCATGCCAGGGGCTTGGAGGCCCCGCTTACACTGGGGAGAGAATGATGAGTTATTCGCAAGTTTCGGCACCGACTCTCGTCAAGCGGTCGTTCGCGATCACCTTGGGGTTGGTGCAAGGCTACGGCGGTTCCGCTGAGCCTTGCAAGCGTGAGGATGTCTGCTTGGAGGTCGCATCTTACCTCCGGGCGAGAGCCCAGAGCGGCGAGCCGTTTTTGCCTGGCGTCGTGTCGGCGGTTGGCGATGTGGTCTACGCCTATCGCGATGGCGATAGTGTTGCTCATGGGTGCTTTGAGCCGGCCATCGCTTACAGCGGCGAAGTGTCGGTTCTGTACGCTGCCCATTTGACCGACAGCGAAGTGATCGACGCGCTCAACGCAATGGCTTCCCATCTCGGGCGATTTCTCGGACAGACGCGAGTCTATATGAGTTACATGGATTCGTCTTGGGTGCTCCAAGCCGATGGCGAGACGACGCCGACACGGAATTGACCATACTACCAACACACCCCGCGGCCCGTCGTGAGCATGACACGGCTGGCCGCGGGGAGAATGGGAGAGGATGATGAAACTGGAAGCAATTCACGACCCGGAAAGCGTTCGGGTCAAAGAGCATCTACACGGTGCTTTGAACGAACTTCTGGCCGTATGGCTGGAGGTTCGCGGGCACAATGGCGTGACGGTTGACAGAGCATGCGAAGCGCTGGCTCTGAGCCTACAGGAAGACTCAGCGCGATTCATCACAGAATCCGTCCGGAAAGAACTCGAATCGCGGGGGACCGATGATCGCAAGAGAAGGCCGATGCAACCACTTCAATGGGCTGAGCAACAAGACCTGTGACGCCGGAGTGGTATACGAGACGATCCTTGTGCCGAACGAGCCTCCTGGCATGGGCAAGTCCTTTCCATGCCTGCGCAAGTACAACATCTCTGGCGCGACGTGCGCCAAGTGCGAGTACCCTACGGCTGAGCAACTCGCCGCCTCGAAAGCCGAAGAGTCCCGGAAATACGATCTGCTCAAGCGGGGGCTTTCCCATTGCTGTGAGGCGCCGATCAACGAATCCCAGGTGATTCAGTCGGGCCGCCACAAGGGACACGGTCCGCGTTTCTGCTCAAAGTGTGGCACACTGTTGTTTTTGGTCTGACCAACGGCACCCGTAGACAGACGCAAGCCAGGGCTCACGGACGAGCCCGCAACCTTTTGATGAGGGGGAGTGATGACGATGGCAGAGCATACGCCGGGACCGTGGGAAGTTAGCGGCAAAGCACCATGCCGCGTGAACGTCAAAATCAACTCTTTCCTTCACCCACTCGAGGCACGCATTGCAACGCCGGAAGACCTGGAGGAATTCGGCGACAACTGCCACGACGACTGGAGCATCTGCCAGACCGATGGCGACATGTTCGCACGCTCAACTGAGGAATGCGAAGCAAACGCCCGGCTCATCGCGGCGAGTCCCGATCTGCTTGCGATCGCCAAAGAATATGTCTCCCAGTGCGAGGACGCATTCTACGACCCGGAGGACATGTCCGAAGAGTGCGTGACGCTCTGGAACAGCGCAAGAGCAGCAATTGCCAAGACAACAGGCCGAGAGTGTCCGCCGCCCAAGAATATCGGCGTTCCGCATGAGGAGCGGACCCGCAGAGCGAGGCTCATCGTCGCCGCGCCTGACCTGCTTGCGGCGTGCCAAGCTGCTGTTACCGCTTTGACCCAAAACGCAACGTTTCCTGCCGATATCAACATGGCAGTCGCGACACTTCGCACCGCCATCACGAAAGCCACCATCCCCTAACCCGCCCACCCCATCCGCGCCCCTCGGGTCGTCCCCGACCGGGCCTTGCGGATGACCCTTCCCCTTTTTGGAGGCCCTTTCCCTGACCCTTGCAATGGAAATCTTCGCCTGGCTCGTCGTCGGCTGCTACGCATTCCGCTGGGCAGCGCGGCGGGTTGGGCACTGAACGGAACGGAGGAGAACGAGGTATCGACGCGATCACGCCTCGGTCTCGGGAGGGACCGGGGCGGGTTTGTGCGCGCACAAATTTGCCCCTATCGCCTTGATAGGGGCTTTTTTGCGCGCTACACTTGCCATAAAATCGCGTTAGTCGGAAATCGAAAGATCGCGACGTAAAGATTACCCCGAGCCGGCCGAATGCTCTCTATGGAGCCCAAACCCATGCACAAGCAGACATGGTCGTCGATACGCCGGTTTCTTCACGTTGTCGTCGTGATCAGTGGATTCGCCTTTTGGCTCACGGTTGGCGCGCTCTACTTGCTCGACGCAGGGCCGCTCATGAATTTCGGCATGTGTCTTACCTGGGAGCGCAGTCACAAGCTCGGGACTCCTGTGCATGGCCCACAAGACGAGCCGCTGCGAAAAGGCCAGGGCCGAATCAGGGTGCAGTGGTAATCGACGTCTGTTCCGCTTGCTGTCGGTGACGGACGAATGGCAACTCGAAATCGCTGATCCCGTAGCCGGGAACGTGAACACGATGCGGGATCGACACGGATTCGTCAGGGTGCTTGCCGTTCAGTTCTGGTCGTCGCTTCGTCCAGCGATTACGCACGACAAATTCCGACATAAGTTGACGTGACGCTTCGTCGGTCCCGAACCAATTCGTGTCGCGCGGACCGAGATGCAGTACGTCCATCGGCAACGCGACATGTTTATCGCCCGTCCAGTGCCGCAAAAACGCCGCGTCCCCTCCGCCTGCGTGGCCGAAACTCACGTCGTACCAGGGCTGCCGATCCTTGACGACCGGGTCGTCGGCATGAAAGATTTGCGTGAACCCGATCGGCCCTTCGTTGCGGCACGGCGGACACGCGGACCACGGAAGCCCAGTATGCCAGCGTCGCGGGTCTTGAAGGATGCGGCGGCGGCAGCCGTGAAGCTTGCCGAACTGGAGACGCTCGAATGGGACGAAGTCCGGAAACAGACAGTCGGCGTCCCATATCCAGATCCATCCATGTCGACCCATTTCGGAAAACCCGCGCTCCATCGCGAGCCCCTTGTTGAACTTCGCGCCATGCGCGAAAAACTCATCCGTCTCAACGACACGCACGCCGGGCACCTTCGACGCAACGGCCTTCACCGCGTGGTCGTCGGGCGTCGTGACCACAGTGCACTCCGAGAAGTGCCGCATGTTGCGCGGCAGGCAGATCCCGAGCGTGAACGCGTAGGGCGCGCCTACGGCGATGGTGATTCCGCGAATTTCTGGCATCACGTGGCCCTCGTGTACGCAGCGTTCGCCGACTCATCAAACCTGAAGAATCGGTGAAACAGAATCTCCGGTTCTTTCTTGTAGATATACCAGGATGGCGGCGCGTCCTTTTCGTGCGTCAGCCTCACGGTCAGGTTTCGCGCACCGGCGAATGCGGTGACGGCCTCGATCACGCCGGGGTGATCGTCGTCGAAGTCATGGCCCGCGAGCATGCCGCGCGTCGGCAGGATGTCCCACCACGCCAGCAAATCGGCCGTAACGTCGGGCTCCTCGTGTGATCCGTCGATATAAATAAACTCAGGGCTGATCACTCGTGCCACCCACGCAACGGCATCGGTTGACCGCGCGCGGACGAATCGGAACCGGCCGTGATGCGGCGCAAGCGCCTGTGCGGCAACGATCAGGTCTCCGCTCCGGTCATACGAAAAGTCCGGATGCGGCTCGTAAGGATCAACGCAGAATAACCAATTACCTTTGAACCTATCGAGGAAGTCTTTCGCGAACCGCCCGAGGTCCGTACCGATCTCGACCGCATCCTTGAATCCGCGCGCATTGCAAAGCAGCGCGAAATCCACGCGATGAGAGATCTCGGTTGATAGTTCGATCAACGCGCGTTTTCCATTGCGGAAAGCAGTCGTCTCAGGCCGCCGATTGCGGTGTTCTCGTGCGGGTAGGGCTCGTCGGGTTCGGGCATTCCAAGCACACCGCACAGCGGTGCCCAGCCGCTCCCTAGCGGCAACTCGACGAAGCCAGGCCGGCGGCCGAAGAACCGCCGAACCGCCCTGTAGTGTGCGTCGTAGTCGCTCGCGTCCCGTCTCGTGTCGATGTGCTGCCAGGGGCCGCCGGCCACGCGTTCGCGGTAGACATGAGCGACGCGCGAGGTCAGCCACTCCTCTTTTGGGCGGCTCGTGAGCACGAATTTCGCCGCAGGATACCGCTCGTAGAGCCGATACCACTGGCGATACAGCGTATGCCCGCATGCCGCCTGGTAGGGCTCGACGCGCTCACCGCGCAGGATGAGCCGGGCTTGGTGCGGGCTTGGGTCGTGAAGACATGGGACGCCGAGACGGTTTAGCGCGGCGGTGAGCGAGCATGTCCCGGTTTTGGGCATGCCGATGCCGAAGACGATCACTGTGGTTTGATAGCCCGAAGGTAGAGGAAGTTTTCGCGTGCGATGTAGCGGCGGGTCTCGAGGCGAAGGACCGTCAGGCCCGCGAGTTCGACGGTTCGGCGTAATGACGCTTCGTTGAAGAACCACAAGTGATCGGGATTCACTGGGTCGCTGTCGTCGGGAACGACGATCCAGAACTCGCCGCCGGGCATGAGCGCTTGCGCAGCCTTACGGATGGAAGAAGGCGCGTCCGGAAGGTGCTCGAAGACGTGGGCGGCGAGTATTAGAGGAACGGACGATTTGGCTTCGGTCGCGATCAGGAACTCGTCGACATCGCGCGCGACAGTTTTCGATCGCGGGTCAATGGTTTCGACCCAATCAACAGCCCATCGGGATTGGTCGATTCCCAAGTACCAGAATCCAGCGCCGATCAGGCTGCCGACATAGGGGCTTGCGCCACAGCCCAACTCGATGGCAACAGGATATGGATTGCTCGCGGTCGCTCGATAATTCTTTGGGGACGGCCATTCTCCCAGCGCCTCCCTCAGTTCTGCGACGTGGTTCGTCTCGGCCAGTTTCCCATCCTTCAGGACGCCGAGTTTCGTGTAGTACGCTTCGTCCAGCATGACCGGGCTCATCTGCATGGCGCGATGATGAGCGCACTTCGAGAGACAGCGGAAGGCGCCGGTGGGTGCGTGGCGCACGTTGACGCAGCCGCAGGGGTATCGAGCGGTCATCATTGGCCCCTGTACCCCGGTGTGACATTTGGAAGGTATTGCGTCGCCGGTCTCGTCGGGCGTGAGACGATACCACCGAGTTGCACAAACTCGACGGGCCGGCTCTTGATTTTCGGTCTTGCAATGTGCCGGTGGGTCTCGCTGAACTCTTCCTTTTCTCCACCGATCGCAAGTTGCCCTTTCCGACGCAGGGGAATTCCGCAGTTGTGGCAGTGCGTGCGGACCTGGTGCTCGTAATCCGCCATCGGCCTGCGCCACCATCCTGGTACGACTTCGAGCCCCGTATCAGGCATGGGCCGCCCGGTCCCGTCCCAATCGGGGTTATCCGCGTGCAACGCGGCCTGCGCGTATGCGATTTCGCAAAAGAACGCTCTCAGGCCACGCCCCGGAACCAGGCCGATGAGGGCTGACCAGTGCTGATTTACGTCGCAAGCGCCGATCATCGCCCATCGCTTCGACTCGTCGGACTCGACGTCCTTCATGGCCACCCAGGGTGAACTATGCACACTATCCCGGTCATTCCCCTTGAGGTACGGAACCGATTCCGGCCAGTCTCGGACAAACTCGGCGTGTGCGTCAGAGTTCAGATGTACGTTGATGTTCGAGTGCCTCGGGTTGAAGGTCACCCGAGCGTCCGCGCCTTTTCCTCTCAGGTTGTTGCACCACAATCCTCGCTGGCCGAACGGAACGTGCTTGCGAAGGATTCGGCAATACTCGCTGAAGTGGGGCGAAATCGTGGGGTTGCCGCCAAACACGCCGACGACCCCGAAGTAGCCTGCCATACTGACTACGGCTTGCTCGAACTCGTCGGGTGTCATGATAACGGGCTTGCCGCCCAGATTGCTTCCCTGCGTACAGTGGTGGCAAGCGAGATCACATGCGCGCGTGACCATGATCTGCAAGATACCGCCCCGCCAGATTCCGGGACGCGCCTTGCTGGGAGGAACCATTGTTGACGGAATCGAATGCATCATTGGTCTCTCATTTCCACCTGAACCGATCATACTCCCTCGGCAACCCCCACTCCACCGCCATGCGTCCATCAGCATCCGACCGCCCAAAGTGCGCCCGGTGCCCCAGGCCAACGCCCTTGATGCCCGGCAGGCCCTTGCATCCGATATGGTGTTGCGACGGCTCCAACCGCTTCGTTCCGCGCCATTCGTCCCATAGTCGCCTGTCGATCGACGGATTCCCGCGCAGGCAAATCTCTCTCAGCAGCGGCAGCACGTCCGCCCGGAAAGCCGTCTGGCAGAGCGACGCATGCGCCGTGTTGTGGTTCTGTTGATATCGACGCGAGCCGACATGGTAATACCGCGCAAGGGACTGCCCTGCGAGCGATACGCCATCGGCCAGCGAAACGAGCCGGCGCAGATACTCCTGCGCGTAGTAATCGTCGTCTTCGCAGATCAGCGCCAAATCGCCCGGCTCGATGTCCAGGGCGTCGAAGCATGCGAGCAGGTTTGAGCACAGCGGATGAAGCGCCTTCGTGTCTTCGCGCTCCACGACAATTTGATTCATCCTAAAGGCATACGGCGATGCGTCGCGAGTGCCGACGATCCACCGAAACGGTCCGGACCAGTCCTGCGCGCCGAGCCACTTTTCGAGGAGTGCGAACGCGACCGGACGTTGATCGGTTGGGGTGAGGATGTACAGCATCGTTTAGATGACCAGATCCATGATGCACTCCCGGCAGTGGTCGAGTGTGGATCGCGAACCGCCCGCGAGATTGCCCTTCCCTGAGCTGCACGCCGCCTCGCCGTTGCACGTCTTGCAATCGCGGAACGGGCACGCTTTCGCCCTCGCAGTCTGCTCGCGGCTGTATTTCATCGACGCGACCGCTTGAGCGCTTCGGGTCGCGGTCTCCTCCGGCGTCAGGCTCGCGACCTTCCGCTCGGTGAACATCGCTTCGCTACGGAGCTCGTAATCCAGCGTGGTTCGCGGGAACGCCTCAAGGCGGCTTCGTTCCGTCGCGTTCACGACGGTCATCCCGGCTCGTTCGAGGATCGGACCGAGGATGCGGAAGCGGGCTTCGAGGATGCGGAACTTGTCGTTGTTCGACGCGCAGCCTACTTCATCCTTCGGTGCGGAGTGTGCATAGGGTCTCGCGGGGTCCATGTGCCAGTCGACGCCTAGCAAAACGATACGCGATGCCCCCAGATACCAGAGCAGTTTCAAGGCCGCGAGCATCACGCTACGCCCCGAGCCGTAGGGTGCGTCGGCTCCCCAGTTCACGCTACGCTCGCTCAGGAACTGCCCAGCGTCGAACCGATGGTTGCGCAGGAAGAAATGCGTGTTCAGCCGCTCATAGGTAAACTCGCCACCCGCGTCGCATCCCGCCCATGCGCGAGGCAGGAACTTGATCACGCTCGCATCTTCCCACGGCACGCCACGGAATCGATCGGGCGGATCGTCGGGCTGGTCGACGCCGAGCCACACGGTAGGTTGCGGGAAGAGTTCGCAGCACGAGTTAACCGCCAGCACTTGCCGCCCAGTGAGTGTAGACAGGTCGACATCGGCGAGACTTGGGCCGCCTCCGAGGAAGTACCACACGCCGGGATACTGATCGCGCAGCGAATCGTCGGCCTCGCCGCGCGCGTCGTGCAGGGACATCCGGCCGTGCTTCGAGAATGAGAGCGCGTAGTGATCATCGGCATTGTGTGAATCATCGCAGCCGCCGGGCGCGTCGACGATACTGCGGTCTTGACGGTCCTTGAACGTCCGCCAGTGCTCGATAACCTTTTCCCTCATCTGCATATCAACGCCGGCCTCGCCTCGGCACAGGTCGAAAACGCGACCCATGACAGGGCGGTTGAAGACCGGACACCAGCCAGGAGACATGCAAGTGCACTTGTGTTCGCTCATGGTCTCATGCGCCGGTATTGAAGAATACGGACGCGCCGGGATCGGGTTCCTGACTCAAGGCGCTCAATGTGGTGGCGGGATGATAGTCCTGGGCCACAAAACACCCTAGCGCGGGTCCGTCCCATTCCGCATAATGAAAGCCATCAGACAGGAAAAATACCCAGTGGTCGCCGCTATGAAAGAGCGTTGCGGCTGTTGTGTTTTGCGGGTAGTGCGGGAGTTGACCCGGCGGACATGACTCGTCGCCGGTATCCCCGGTTGGCGCATGCCAGGTGCAATTTCCCTGGTACACCATGTTGTATTGTGCATTCATGCACTGGCCGTTAGGGACGTGCGGTGGCATGATCTCCTGAATACGGCTTACCAGCGCCGGGAATTCGCATGGAGCCTGGGTTGTGCCGCAGTTGCCACAATCGTTTGGGCAGCCTTGTGAGGTCGACGTTGACGATGAACTCGACGAATGGCAGCAGATTCGACAGTTCGTTCCCAACCGAACGTAAGCCCACTGTGGGCCGGTCGGATCGTCCATCTCTTGCTTCTGCGCCCATAGGATCTGGGCTGAGCCTCCCTGGCTCATCGAGTAGAGTTGTGTCGTGTCGTCGTTCTCGACATCACAGCACGTATCGCCTGCGCTTCGGATGTTGACCTTGACCGGGCACACGCCCGCGACGTAGGCGCGTCCAATTTTGCCGATGCCGATGGGATCGAGCAGCACGGCAAACTTGCCTTGGAACGTGCTCGAAGGGATCGTACCGCGGAACGTCACCTCGCGGACAAACGCATTCGTTGCACGGCTCTTGTCGGTCGTCGGCAGGAAGATCGGCTCTTGCAGGCCCACAATTGAATTGCGCAGCAGATCGAGCCCCGCGACGTTCTTGACGCGGATGATGTCGCCCTGCCGAAAGACGGGGTTTCCGTCCCGCGTCTGGTCGTATTGCTGGAGCTGATTGGCGCGCCCGGCGTCAACCAATGCGTTCCAGGTCGTTGCGTCCGGTGGTGCCCAAAGTTGACCGGGCCGGACGTGCTTCAGGGATTCGGGAGGCGGCATGCGAGAACTGGCCTCCCGTTACGTCCCGATACCGAGCGCCGAGAAGTCGGCACGATAGTAGACCTGCGAGACGTAGACCGCGACGGGTCGCTTGACGATTGCGTACGCGGCCTCATCCTCGAAGTCCTCGTAGTAGACCCACAGGTAATCCCATCCATCCTTGTCAATTCCGGTGATGCCACCCACTTCGAGGCCGCTGGCGTTGCGCGATACCGCGAAGTCGAATGTGATTCCCCACTGGCCATCCCCGCGCAGTGCCCCGGTGGCACCGTTGAAGATCACCTCGCCGCCCTGGAATCCCTTGAAGGCGCTATTGCAGACCTTGCCCGTGAGTTCCGCAAGCGTTTGCTTGTACGTGTCTGTGACCGACGCCTCGGCGATGTAGTGGGTTTCGCTGAACTCGTACGCCGGGACCGTGATGTCCACGCCTTCAACCTTGTCACCATCGACGCCAATCGCGCCGCCGAAGTCGGGGCCAGTGCCGACGTCATCGCCGTAGTAATCATAGCCGGTCACAAAGTCATAGATCGTCGTATGAAGCGCCTGCGTAATCTTCTGTGTACCGCCGCCTGTCTTGAACGTGTATTCATTATTATTATTGATTTTCTGATACGTGACGCGGCCGATCCACACGCCATTGCCGAGCGGTTCACCCTCGTAGTTCTCGCGGATGAGCCCATTGAAAACGGTGGGCGCAGTCGAGCCGAGCAGGCTATAGACTTCGGCGTCATCGGTAGTCCCGACGATAATATAAATAACCGTCTGCTCGGTAGTCCCTCCATAGGTGAAGGGCCGAGACTTGGTGACTTCGCTGATCGTTGCGGACATGGATTAGCCGAATGCCAGGCCGCGGCGGGCCTTCTCATTGAGTTTGGCGAGTTGTTTTTCCACGGACTCGGTTGCCTTGATCTGGTTTTCCATCAGCGATGTGAGAGACTTGCCAGCGCCCAGCCGGCTGACCGCAGAGGCGTTGAACGTGCCGATGGATTCGCCCTTGCGAACCGCGGCCCTCACGTTCTCCTCGACGTCGGGGAGTTCGCCTGGACTCCTGGGTTGCGACGGGAATGTGGTCGTGGGGCCAGTGCTTGACGTGACGCGCGACGCCTCTTTGGCGGCCTCCTGAGTGAGTGCGTTGAGTTCGTCCTGAGCCTTCTGGAGATCGGTCCGGCGCTGCTCAATGCCTGGGTCGAACGCGCGCTCTTCCGCGTGACGCCGGGCGTTGTCCTGTTCCTCGGCGTCGATATCATTAAGAATGCCCTGATTGTCTTGATTCAACTGCTCATGCCGCGTCTGCCGTCTGTCCTCGCGGAACGCCTTCTTTTCGTCAGATTCGAGAACTCCGACGTTCTTCAGCGGAGTTACGAGATCGACTCCTAGCGCAGCGCCAAGAGCCTCGCCGATCGGCCCAACGAACATCGCAACAACGTTCTTGGCCATCTCTTCAAGTGCCTGATTAAATGTCGTGACCATCGCGTCGCTGACATCAACCCATGTATGCAGAATTCCGAAAAACGCATTCACGAGCGTCTTGTCGAACTCGGGACTGATATCGCTCCATGTGTTCTTTGCAAACATCGCGATTTCTGAAAATACATCCATCACATAGTTTTTGCCTTTGAGGAATTCGACTCTGAGACCCGCCCAGAGAACCTTGCCCGCGAGCGCCAGATCACCGCCCTTGAGCGCGTCGCTGATCGCCTTGAACGTCGTGGTCGCGGTTTCTTTCATGCTGTCCAAGAGCGGAAGGAACCCAGCGATCGCGAGTTGTCCTCCCTCGGTCCATTTCGCCCACGCGGCCACTCCCGCGCCGAGCGCAGTTGCGATTATGCCGAGCGGCGAAAGGATCACGGCGAGAGCGGCACCTGCTGTGCTCAATGCGACGCCGAGGCCCGCGATCGCTGCGCCGGCCGCGATGCTCACGGCTACTGTCTTCGCCATCCCGATAATCAAATCGGGGCTAGCCTTGGCGGTCGCTGCGAGCGCGTTGAGCAGGTCAACCAGGAATGTCGCGGCCTTGCGGAGAACGGGGTTCAGCGCCTCGCCGACTTCCAGGCCAAGCCCTTCGAGAGAGGACATGACCATTTCAGCAGCGCCTGACATTGTGTCGAGCTGCACGGCAGCCACACGTGCCGCAGTCCCGGCCGCGCCGCCCAGAGCCTTGGTCGCGGAGGCGAGATGATCGGCTCCCTGCGCCACGAGTTCCATAGCGCCGGCGGCTTGACGGTCGGGGAAGATGTGGCCGAGGATTTCGAGCCGCTGTGCGTTGCCCATGCCGGCAAGCGCTTTTTGCAGTTGCCCGACTACACTGATGAGCCCGACGAAATCGCCCTTGCCGTCCTTGATTCGGATGCCGAGCTTGGCGAGTTCCTTTTCCGCCTTTTCGGACGGCGATGTCAGGCTTAGAAGGATGCCGCGGAGGCTTGTTCCCGCGAGTTCGCCCTGAATGCCGGCGTTCGACAGCAGTTGGATCGCGGCGGTGATTTCCTCCAGCGAAACGCCCGCGGACTTCGCAACGGGGCCAACGAATTTGAACGCATCGCCAAGCATGACGATATCGGTATTACTGGTCGTCGCGGCCTTCGCGAGAACGTCGATCACGCCCGACAGTTGGCTCACATCGAGTCCCATCCCGCGGAGGATCTTCGCTGCGATGTCACCCGCCTCGGCGATGCCGATCTGAGCGGTTGCGGCGAGGTCGAGTGTCGGCCCGGTGGCTTTCAGAATCTCGTTGACCGAGAATCCAGCCTGCGCGAAGTTACCCATCGCTTTCGCAGCGTCAGCGGCCGAGAACTGCGTATCGCGACCGAGTTTCTTCGCGAGGTTGCCCAGCGCGGAGAACTGGTCGCCGGTAGCGTTGGTGATGGCCTTGACACGCGCCATCGCCTGCTCGTACGACGCAAAGGACTTCCCGGCCAGCGCGAACGGCGTAGCGGCGAAGATGCCGCCTTGCACAACACGTTGGCCGATCGTGGCAACGCTGCGCCCGAACGTCTGAATCCGGCGCAGGGCCTTGTCGAGCCCCTTGTTGAAATTGACGTCGGTGCTGCCGAGTTCGACGAACGCGCGGCCTGCGCGAATATTGCTTGCGCTTGCCATCTCTTATGAATCTCTCGGCGGATTGAGACCTGTGAGCGGTCGCCGTTTCCGCTTCTCGCCACCCACGACGCGCATGATGTCGTTTGCCAGTTGCTCGACGGTCGTTCGCCGCTTACGCGACTGAGACTGACGCGCGGCGTGCGGGTTGAACTGGGAAGGACCGAACGGGCGGGATTTCTTCGGGTCGCGATGGATGTTTGCCAGCAGAGCCATGATGTTTGACGTGTGCCCCCACATCGCGAAACTGCGACCGTCCGCCATCAGGTCGAGTTCTCGGAGGGTGAACGGTCCTGGGTCGATTCCGACGATGCCGGCGAGTTTCCAGATGAGCCGGTCAATCTGTCCGCTATCGAGGCGAGATCCAGTTGGTCGATCCTCTCCTCCAGAATCGCCGTCATCCTCTCCGTCAGGGCCTTGCTCGCCGCCACCACTTTTTTCAGGCCCGGTCTCAGGCGCGGCGGGGAAAAATTTATGAGTTCATCCGTGAACGCATCGGCAGCGAGTTCCAATGTGTCGCCGCCCATCGACTGTCCGAACACGTCATCGGACACGTCGCGCTTGTTAGCCTCGTCCATACAGAGCACATAGAGGACATCGACGAACTTCGGCGGGTCGCCGAGCAGTTCGCCGAGCCCTTTGAACCCATCCGTGATGAGGCCGTAGAGGTCGACGCTGACGAGCGCGCGGCACCGCTTGACGGCGTTGACGTTGATGGAGAGCGTCCAGACCCGATCGGAGTTATCCTTGAACGTATGCACGTGAAGTCACCTCAACTCATTGGGGTGAGCACGTTGGGAGCAAGGACTTGGACACGCGCGGGAAGATGAGCCGTGTCGAGTCCGGATGGCGACAGCGTGACGTCCACCATGCCGACGCCTTCGAGCGCTTCCGTGTCGTTGAACTTCGTGACGTTCGCGACGAAGTACACGCCACGCGAGCCGATCGTTCCAATCGGCCCATCGAGCACGACGATCTCAACGGCTTCCTTGTCGTAGAACGCCGCTTCGAGCTCCTGGAGGCACACGTCACTCGGGACGTAGACCGATTGTGCGTCAATCGTCAACTGCGTGAGCGTCGGCACTTCGAGGTAGAACTCGGTCGCGCGAATGCTCGAATCGGCCATAATATTGCCGAGGTTCCGCGTGACATCGCGGACGATGTTCCACTCGGTCCACGTCGGCGAACCGGAGTAGCCGTACGGCGACGCATCGGTGTTGATGTAAATCTTGAAGTCTTTTCCACGTGTTGCGCCGGCCATGATTCAAAGTCTCCCGATATGAAAGGTCACTTGCGAATTGAGTCTTTCCACATGGCCGGAAGTCCCGGCAGTTCTGCCTTGAACGCAGGCCCCATGTAGGGCCGCGCCGCGATCTTCACGCGTTTCGTTGTGGCGATGCGTTGCCGCCGGTTGCCGTACTTGGGGCCGCTCACCCATCGCACGTCGTCGACAACCGTGTTGCCGCCGTATTCGAGGATTTCCGGAGCGCCCGTTGGGTGGTTGATGAGCGTGGGGCCCATCACAACCGAGTTGCGATTGCGATCATATGAGAAGAAAATCAGTCGTCTGAGCGTGCCGACGTGAGACGAAGGCGCCTGCCCTGGCTTGCTTGACTTTTTTCGCTTTCGGATCGAAGACTTGGCGCGCCGGCGAACATGGCTCCCGAACCGGGAGAAGACGCGCACTCGCGCCTGTCCCGCAGCGGTAATGACGGTGAGGCGGTCGAAGAAGTTACTCTTCGCCGCGTTGATCGTGAGGAGGTTCACGCGAGCGTTCGCGTTTCCCTGAACGTGATACGGATCACGCTGGTAAAGACCCGCTGCGTGCGGATTTCTTCGGGGTCGTAGACCGGGGCGGGCTGCGTCACCATGCAGGCCGCGGTCGAGTAGCCTTGCAATGGCTCCATCTGAAACAAATCAACGATCTGTTGAACGAGGTATACGAGTGGATCGCAGAACGCGCAAATCTCGGCGTCTGTGTTCAAACCTGCGGTAAGTTTCTGTTGTATTCCGATATCAACCAAAAACTCGTTGTCGGTCATCTTGCGCGCGATCGGAGTCGGCACCCAGTCGCCGCTGAAGACCTTGACCGTGAGATCCGTGAGATCCTTGATATCGGTATACGGTGCGTACGAGCGAACCGCCGTGAACGTCTCCGAAAGCGTTGCGCCGTTCAGCGCTGTGACCACGGCTTTCGCAATCGCGACCGCTTCGGCATCAGGCATCAGCTATACGCCTCTTGGCCGATGTACTTTGCGTGAATGCGGTACATCGACTGAAAGGGATCAGCCCAGCGATAACACGGATCATTGCCGTACTGGCAGACCTCGAACTCCTGGACCACGATGTCACCCGCCAGGGTCAGGAAAATCTGGTCGCCGGGCTGCGGAACGATGAGATTGATATCGTCAAACGTGAATCCGGCAGACGCGATCAGGAAATCCATGTCCGTCCACTGGATTTGAAACCCGCCGTTGCCGTCGTCCAGTTTCAGGAGTTTCTTGCCAAGCGTTGCACGCGTGTCGACATACGCATACTGGCGTGCGTAGCTGATCGCTTCGCTAACGTTCGTTTGCATCTGCTGTGTCAACCACGCCAACCCGGTGCGCAGCACGTTCCGGCCGCTGGCGGGAACCCTGGGCAGCGAAGGTAGATCGAAGTCGGGAAAGCCGCGGCTCATTACGGATCGAGCACCACGCTACGGCCACCTTGCGGATAGGTCGGGGTGAACTTGACCTTGGCCACGTTGCCGCCGTCCGATGCGTTGGGCGGCGAGTAGAAGATTTGACTGCCATCGGTCGCGGGCGGGTCGACCTTGCCGTACTGGCGAGCCGCGAGATAGGGATCGGTCAGAGCGGAGCCGACGTTTGCCAGGGAGGCCGTCGTGAATACAGAGCTCGTCGCGGTGGTGAACGTGCCGCCGAGTTGATGGCCGATGATGTAGCCGGCCTTGCCCTGTGCATAGCTTCCCGGCAGGGAGACATCCCAGGGATCGGTGAGTCCCGGAATACCCGTCAGGCCAGCGCCCGCTACGCCGACGGTCGTTATGAGATTGCCAACATCCGTCAGGATCGTAGCGATGTCGGTATTATCTGGGGCTGTATACCAGGACGGAGCGGACCCAGCGAGGGCCGGTGCATAGGTCGGCTGCGAGGCCGCGAGGATCACGTTGCCGGACGTGTCGACGACCAGCGCGTGAGTTGCGGTGCCAACGTTCGGTAGGAATGTGACTCCAGCCGCGCAAGTAACGCTTTGCGTCTTGATCGTCTGGAGATCCGCCGCGAGGTTCCCCGTCACGTCTGTTGCCGCGAGCGTCACCCCATACTTCGTACCGACCTGCCAGGGCGCGCCGATCTGCGTGTGCAGCGCGGCGTTGCCGTGCGTGCCATCGGTGAGGACGGCGTACGGGTCGCCGGTCTGCGGTGTGTTTCCGGTGTAGGTGGTGAGGGTGCTGACCGTGTAGGCGAGCGTGGTGCCCGAGACGCTCAGGATCGGCAGGCCGCCGTTGGCATTGGCGTTCGCGTTGGGGAGTGCCGTGAGCGCGAGCCTCACCCCGTCGTTCGGGTCCGCGTTCGTCGTCCGGATGCTCCCCGCCAGGCCCGCCGCGCCCGTCTTGCTCAGAACCCACCCGCAGATTTTCGCGTCCGTCTCTCCCTGGGAGGGAGCGTAGGTATAGCACCCATCCGAGACATGCGTCAGCGTGCCTGCCGATGCGGAGCCGGTGCCGTCCTTGATCCACGTCAGAGACGCGCCGCTCGTAACGGCCGAACCGTCTGCGACAAGGCGCAGTGTGCCCGGAAGCGTGAAGACCTGCCCGGCAGTATTGCGCTGGAGAAACATATCAGAGTACCCCTGCGCCGAGCGGTGATCCCTGGGAGATCCACCAGGGCCATGAGGACGACGGTTGCGCCACAACCACCCTCCGCCCCGCCGGCGGTCGGAACCCACGGAACGGCGTGTAGTAGAGGTCGGCGATCTGGGAGGGGATGAGGGCGCGGTTGAAAACTGAGACCGAACCCAGTTGGCCGGTGAAATACCCTGGCGTCCCCTGAGCGCACGCCCCTATCACGAGGTAGCACGAACCAGCACTATAGCCGTTGTATCCATTATTGACGCTGGAAACAGTTGAGGTTTGTAGCACTCCATCAACATACATGCAAAGCTTGCCGTTGATGACCCCAACTACACTGTGCGGTTTGCCGTCATTGAGTGCTGCATTCGACGTCACAGTCTGAGAACTACCATTAAACACATAAAACTTCAGAAAGCCACTTGAATCTAGATACATATCGCGATCATGTAATCCAATAGAGATACCATTCGAGTTGGAGTTGAACCCGAGGATCGAGTTTTGAGCACCCGAAACCGTGGTCTGGAAAGTGACCGCCATCGCCATGAATCCTAACGGCGGCGGATAAAACGTGATCGGAATCGTCTGCGAGCCGCCGAAACTGAGTAGCGGCCCGCTGGACCCTGCGTATCCTGTGATTGTCCCGACGTTTCCCGCCGAAAGATTCTTGTATCCATAATCATAGAATTTATTATCGCTCGGAAGAAGCGACAGCGCCGCATCCCCGAACTCATCATCCGGGTCCAACTCCCACCCCGGAGGCGGCTGTTGGGTGCCGTCGAAGCCGTGCCAGAGGTGTGAGGCGCGGTTGAAGTTCACTTACTTGGCTTCTCGCCGCGCAATCGAATCCAAGGTGTCGCATAGAGTCGTGCGACCTCTTCAGCGGACAGCGTCTTTGGTTCCGTGTTCATTGGGTGATATCGCTCGTGTACTTCTGGGCCAGCGCCTCGACCACCACCGTCTCGCCTGACGCCGATGCCCCGTAATCGAAGATCACTTCCCACAAGGCCCCGCCCGGACACCAGATCGGCGTGAACACGTCCGACTGGTTTCGCACCGTGTCGGCGGCTGCGGACGTGTGCGTGTACTGAAGCGGCGCATCCAGCGTGATGACCGCCGCCGAAATCTTGGCGATGCGGCCGAACTCTGTCCGCGTGAGACCGGCATCGGCGATGCAGAGCAGGTCGCCCGCCGCAAAGCCGGTCCCGCTGGAGACCGTGAGCACGCTCTGCCCCGAGTTGCTATCGCTTGTTGCGCAGGTCGTGCTTGCCGCAGCCGTCGTGCCTCCGAGGCGATTCTGTCCTGACGCCGGGTGAATGCGCGTCCCCGACGACCCTCCGTAGACGCGCCGAATCAACACGGAGATTGCCGTCCCGAGGGCCGTGGTGCCACCGCGACCGATGCGGGGCAGGATATACGCGCCGGGGTATGCGGTGAGGTCGATCGTGCCGCGCACGATGGAGCCTTTGGCGAGGCTCTGGGCCGCGAGAACGGCGACTTCGCTGAAGACCGGTGTAGTGTTGGTGGCCATGCTTAAAACCCGGCCCTTTCGATGTCTTGATCGGTGAGCACGGTGCCGGACCCCAATAGGTTTTCGGCGGCACTGGCAGGCAGCACCGGAAGCGCGTTGGCCTGGTCCTGCGTGCAGAGGCCAGCACTAACGAGCGCGGCAAGTAGAGCCTGGTTCGTTGGGTCGCTTGCGTCGTAGATCGTGAACGCCCCGCTGAAGATTTTGAGGGCCGCCAGAGCTATCGACCGCGCGGCGTTATTCGTGTCATTGCTCGCGTCCGTGATCTTTGCGAGTGGGCCTGCCGCTGCCCACGCGAGGACGTTTGCGACGGGCACCTGAGCAACCGTTTTCGTCCATGTCTTCGCTGTGGAGAGCCGGTTGCCGGGCGTGTTGAGAATGGCGGTTTTCTCGGAGCGCGTAGCCGACGTGAGCCCGAGGGAATCGGGATCGGTAGCGATGTAGGTATGTAGCGCGGTGTAATTCATTTCGCCAGGTTCTCCGCCGTCGGTCAGAACGCGCGAGCCATCCGAGCCACCATGTTTATACGAATGAGGCTGAGCCGGGGCGACCGACTCAGCCTGAACCCAACGTCAGACTTAGACGTTGGGGAAGTGCTTCGCGCGGCAGGTCGTATTGGCACCGCCGCCGCCGTTCTCGACCACGAATCCGAAGAGAGCATTGTTCGTGCTCACGGTCGTGATTTTTGTGTTGGTAGTATCCCACCACACCTTTGCGTAGTTCGCTGCGTTGTTGAGATTGACCACATCGTAGATGCCGCCGCCGGCAGCGAGGGCGCCTAGCGCGTTGTTTGTGATGTCGTGATGTGCGATGCCGAGCGTGAGCCCGGTTGTGTTGCCGAGTAGCACAACATCGCCCGCATTCACGTTGCCTGCCGACGGCGTGTAGTCGATCATCGTCGGCTCGCCGTGGCGAAAGATTGCCTGAGTCATGGATCAGACCTCCAGGGGTAAAGAAACCGAGGCCGGGGGTCGAACCACGGCCAGAGACGAACAGGCGGAGACCAGTTCACCGCCCGATGCGATCAGATCATCGACGGCGGCTGTAACTGCGGGCTCGTTCGAGCGGTAGTCGTGAAACACGAGGGTGCCGCCCGGTGCAAGCAAATCGAGGGAGCACGCGATATCGGCGGCGACCGAATCGGCGTCGTGCGCGCCGTCGATGAATATCAAATCGAAACATGCTTCCTTCAGCGATACTGACCATTCGGCAAACGTGCCGACGCAGATTTCGACCCGATCCGCCACACCAAAGCGCGCGAGATTGTTGGTCAAGTTTTCCAGCGTCGGTTGCGGGACCGGAGTCGCTCGTCCGTCGTGCGGATCAACCGTGACGACGCTGGCAGCGGTCTGCGCGAGGCAGATCGTCGAGGCGCCGCAGTATGAGCCGATCTCAAGCACTCGCTTACCGGACGCGAGCCGCGCGAGTTGTCGACCCTCCTCGGGATGGAGCCAGCCGGCCACATCGAAGGGAAACGCGAAGCCGGGAAGATCGTCCGGGATAGGACTCTCATCCACCCAGGCCGAATCGTAGGACTCACCCCAGGGGCGAACATTCGTGAACGATGCAGCCCCGCGGTGCGTCAATATGATTTTCCGCGTGGCGCCAACGCGGAGCTTGAGCTCGTGGCAGAGCCGGGAGAAGTACCAGTCCTCGGGCTCGGTCTGCGCGCGATATTCGCCCGTCGAACGCTCCTGGACAATGCGATCGTTGATCGTGAAGTGAACCTTCGTGACCCACGACGGATCGAACCGACAGACCCAAAGGCCGGTGTTGAGTAGGAGCGGATGGCCGGTATCGTCGCTCGTGAACGTCGGCGGCAGACGGTATACCTCCTCCATCGTCAACCGGCACAGTGGCCGCCAGTCATCGCCGTCATCGCGTGCCAAGGCGAGCGACGTCGTGCCGCGAGTGTCCTTGATCGGCACGACGCATCCGAGGATATCAAGATCCCTGGATTCGAGTTCGTCGATGAGCGTATCGAGCCACCAGTCCTGTGGCTCAACGTCCGCGTGTTGCATCGCGAAGTAATCGACGCGCTGGCCTCGATGGACGCGATTCAGCGCGGAGACCCACAGGCTATTGAAGTTCGCGGCGAGGAGCGATCCTTCGCGATACTCGTAATAGACGTGAGTGTCCGGGAGTCGGGTCGATCGCCAGAAGCCGCGCGCGGCGCCGGCAGTCATCTCTCCGTAGCCGGGCATCGCGAGAAACAGGCGGCGGTCTGAGGACTCGGGTGTTTGCATTACGCCTGGCCCTTGTCCGATGTGGGCGCGCCCTTGGGTGCGCTTTTCAGATCGCCGGTCGGAGGGACGGCCTTGATGTCGGCGGTTGCCGGGGTGGTCTTCGCGGTGGCGGGAATGGCCCAGCCGCGCTTGATCAGTTCGCCCGCAGAGGGGTCGTCAGCGTCGATCGTGTCGCCCTCCATTGCGGCGCCGATTCCGAGCCGTTTGGCGTCGATGAGACCGAGATTCGTAGTCAATGTGACCTTCATGAATGACTCCATTGCGGTATGAAACGATGCCGGCCGAGAACGCCTCGGCCGGCTGAGATGCCGTTACCGATTACGCGCCTGCGGAGCGAACGGAGCCGCGTTGCTCCTGAAGGGCGACGCCGAAGTCATGGACGCCGCGGACCTGGATGCCAAGCGTGTCGAACTCGGCCTCGGCCGATTCGATCATCGGCACTTCACGACCATTGAGGAACGCAACCTCGATGGTAGGCATGTCCATCGGATCGGCGAGCAAGAACCACGCGGTTGTCGAGTAGCCGGTGTAGTTCGCGTTTGAGAGGTAGGTCGACGCGGCAAGGTTATACGCACCCTGCCATGTGTTCATGTTAGGAACCTGCGCGGTCGTGGCGGAACCGCCGGTATTGAAGAATGCGGAGTTCATCAACTGCTTGCCCGTAACCTCCAGTTCGGGAGGCACGAGCAGAATCTTTGGCGTGATGCCCAGCGGCTTGCCGTCGGGATCGGTCTGCTGGCGGAACTTGAGCAATGCCGCGGTCAAGCCAACAGCGGTCAAGGTCGTCGTGGCGCCGGTGATCAGATTGTTGTTGCCGCTGACCCAGAACGAGCCGACGCCAGCGAGGAGCGTCGTATAAAAGACGTCGTTGATCTTCAGTGCCGCACCGCGACCGAGGCGTTGCGGAATACGCATCAGGGCGCCGAGGTCATCGTTGATGATGTCCTGCCGCGTAATAGCAAGGATCTTGCCGTAGGTCGCGACCTGGTTGTTGTACGACGTCTGCCCGACCGAACCGCTCTTGATCTCGCCGGTCGGCCCGATCAGGTCGTACTGAAGATCGCCGGTCAGGCTGTAGGACGAGATCTGCTTGAAGTCGCGAGCGTTGCGGATCGCGGCGATGATTCGCCAAGCAGACTCGACGGAGTTGAAGTAGTCAACGAGGTACTTGTTCATGACGTTGGACAAGATACCGGGGATGTTGACAAGCGAGAATCCTTCCGCGCGAATCTCCGTCTGGAACGCCGCGCGGAGCAAGCCGCGGACGTCGCTGACCTGACCGCGATAGCCGTTGGCTGCGGCACCGCACATCAGCACTTCCTGAAGGCCGATGCCGTACCGAAAGTGCTTGTCGGCCGCTTCGAGGGTACGCGCGTCGAAGTGCTTCTCGATGTTGGTGAGACGTCCGGTCTTGCAGATCGCAGCCTCAAGGACGCTCTGGCTCTTTTCGCTGTCGGGGCTCGCACCGACATGCACGGCCGGTCCCGCGCCGCTCTCGGCACGGAGGCGAAGCGCGTTGAGCTCGAATTCGGCCACGGTGGACTTGGCGGCGATTGCCGTCTTGGCCAACTTCTCGAACTGGTCAAGCCGCCAAGGCTGCTTTGCGATGTGCTCGGCTGCGATCTCCGTGATCCGCCGGACGCGAGTATCCTCATCGCGCTGAGCCTGCACGATCTGCTCAAGGGTCGCGGCGATGGACGGGTTGGCCTGGACTCCGTTTTGCGCGGCACCGTTGGCTGCGTTGACCTGTACGGTCTGAGCAGTCATTGCCGCATTGGCCTTCAGTTCCTGCTCGGCGTCGTACGCCGCACGGAGCGCTGTCTTGATCTCATCGCTGATGGCCGTCGGGTCGATCCCCTTGGCCTGTAACCATTGCTCAAACATTGATGGTTTCCCTTTCTGGGAGCCAACGGGAAGCGACGCGGCAACGGTTGCCGACGTCTGACCATCCGCGCCGCGGTCGACGAAACTGATTTCGCCGAGCGTCCACGAGCGGACGATATTCACTGGGCCGGAGAACATGCGGCCGTTAGCGGTCGCGCTCTGGCCCTCTTTGACGAACTCGACTTGATCCGGCGAGGCGCCGACACTTGCCTGCCAGGGGAAGCCGTTCTTCGCAGAACTGGTCACATCACGAGATGATGGCGTATCACGCGAGACAACACCTTTTGCAACCATGTTGCCGTTGTCGAAGCCGATTGACGTGGTGTGGCCTACGCCTTGCGCCGAGTCATGGTGAAGGCGGATCGGCAGGGATTGGCTCGGGATGTTGGCGCCGGCGAAGTCGAGCACGACCGGGTAACGCCAGCCTTCCAGTCGCATCGGGACGGAGCCGGTGTTGGCGACCATCGTGAACGTGGGCGGCTTGCGTGGCGCGGCGGGATCTGCGTCGTTTGTCGCCGCGGCCTCTGCGTCGAACGTGGCCACAGCGCGAAGCGTGACCGGAGCCGATGACTGAGCATTCTTCTTGCCGTCGATCTGTTCGAGGAGCCGCCCGGCTGCATCGAAAATCGCGGTGCTTCCTTGCTGGCCGGCGCGCTGGCGAATCGCTGTGATGGCAGAGCGAAAGAGTGTCGTCTTGCCATCCTTGAGTTTCGCGAACGGATAGGACCAATGCCCGCGCGTCTGGTCGGGCGAGTCACTATTGATACCAAGATGGCAGGCGCCAAAACGCCCCCAGTCGTCGCCGTTTGGGCCAAGCAGTGCGTTGCCATCGGCGGCACTGAAGGACCATGAACTTGTCTTGTCTACGGCGCCGCTTCCAATCAAGGAATGTGCGTGCGAATCGCCTGCGCTATTCAAGGTTTCTGCCATTGATCAATCTCCATTCCGGTAATGCGACAGGAACCCGTTGCGACCGCGATGCGCGGCAGATGCGGGCGGCGCGATGGTGTCGTCGGACTCGTCCACTTCGGGCGCGAGCACGGTTCCGCTCGGCTCGGCGATAGGCAGACCAAGGGATCGCATCTCGGCGATTTCGCGTGCGCGCTGCCGGATGACCTGTCTCCAGTCGCGGCCTTCTCGCGCACACTCGTGAGCAAGCGTGGTCGTGCATGACGCGAGCCGGGTTTCCTGCGCGTTGGCTTCCTTGGCAGGGTCGACGTGGCCGAAACCGTCCCAGTACCACTGGTAGGGAATCGTCTGGAGGTCGGCCGGAATGATGCTCGTCGCAAGCCGTGCTTCGGCTACCCAGGCTGTGAAGACAGGTTCGAGAACGTTTCGTTCGAGATGATTGCGATCGACGCCGATGGCCTTGTGGTACGTCTGGTGATCCAGACGGCCACTGGAATAGTTGTAGTTCTTGCTATTTCCAGCCGCCACATTGAACGGCATGTTCATGCATCGTGCGATCTCATTGAGGATCGCGTCTTTGAACATCTCGTAGTTTTGCGCGGGCTGTTCAGCCTTGAACTGGCCGAGTTTGTAGCCGGCGGGAAGCGTGGTCATCATCCGTTTGTCGATCGGCATCGTCTCGAACGGCGTGCCAACCTCGAAGTCATCCGAGTCCGGCGGCATGTCGGTCTGAATGACGGCGGCGAAGTCCGCGGCGGTTTCGGCAGCGGCGAGCACGGCGAGCGTGTAGCGGCGCAGTTGCGCGAACAGCGGAAGGGCGGGTGTGATCTCGGGTACGCCGCGGAATTGCCAGGGACGATCAGCACGGAACCACTGGATGACATGGGACGGCGATAGGCGGTCAAACTGGAACGGGAACCCGTAATAGAACATATCGCCCGGGTGATATTTCAGTACGTGCCATTCCACGACGTTACCCTGATCGTCGATAACCATCCCGTCATCGACGTGCGGGTTGAGCGGGTAGGGGAATGGCGTGGAGACCTGCTCGGCGTCGAGTAGTTTGAGGTCGAGTTGTACGTCCGTGCCGAGTCGGGGGTTCGTCACCAGGAGCGCGAACGCCTCACCGTCGACGGCGCGGCTCTGACGCATCGTGTGGAGCTTCTGGGCGAGACCCGCACAGCGCGACCATTCTTCCCATGCCTTCGCGATGGTTTCGTTCAGCGATTCGTCTTCGGTGTTGACCTGAAGACGTGGCCCGGTGCCGATGGTGTCGTTGGCGAGAGTGAGGATGATGCCGGCACAGTAGGAGTTGTTCGCTCGTTCGTACCGTGCTCGGTCGCGGAGGATGCGGCGAACCTGGATGTTGTTCGCGGCACGCGCGGAGAAGTGATCAACGTTCGCCCAGTGGTTCTTGTTCTCGTGGTCGGTGACCGCGGCGTCATAGCGTGCGCGCACCTTCGGCGCCGCGGCTTGTGGTCGCGTTAAGGGTTGGCCGTTAGGACCGAGGATCATGGTTGCGTATTAGCCGCCGAAACCGTAGGGCCAGCGATCGTCCGTCAAGCCGCCGCATCGGCGACGACCTGCGGTGCCATCGGGCGTGAGTTTGTTGAAGCGGAGCCCGCGGTTGCGCGTCGTCGACGCTGCGATGGAGGCGAGGTACTTATGAGCGGCGATCAGGTCGGCAAGTTTGAATTGCTCCACCGAGCCCGCGTCGCCGGTAACGCGCTGCGGGCCACCCAAGGCGGAGACAAGGGCGGCGTCGGCTGCGGCGGCATCGTCAATTGCGGACATCGGCGGCTTCCCTTCTCAGGCTCGCGCCTGTCGTCGTTGGGCCTGAAGATCCTTGAATGAGACGCGCGTCTTTTTCGGAGCCGCCGCAACGGTCGATTCGTCCAACGAAACGCCTTGCATCGACGCGCCAACACAACAGCCCACGAGGCAGTCGAACAGGTGGTTGTCAGGGCGTTCGGGTTTCAACTTCCATTCGTCGATCGACCTGCCCGCGCCCTTCGCCTCCACGCGAACGCGGTACTCGGAGCACAGATGATCGGCCAGCATTTCGTGTGTGGCCGACTTCTCGCCGTACAGCGTGAACGTGGACTTCGAGCCCATCGGCACGGAGAGGCGATTGTGTAGGAAGGACTTCCAGAAGTTCGTATCAACGATGACGTGCCGAACGCTTCGCTTCGCGCCTGACCGGAGAATCCAGTTCTGTCCGCGGCGTTCGCCCTCGCGTTTCGGCCATTCACGCATCGGGGAGGATGACGCGCCGATGTATTTTCCGTGCGCCGGGGTGAGGATGGCCGAGTGCTGCGACTGCCTGCAAAACTTGTAAATGATGTCCGTGGAGTCGCCCCAGTTGGCGTCAATCAACAGGCGCTCAATCTTCAGATCAACGCCGTCGTCTCTCGGCCATCCGCGACCCAAGAGCGCTCCGGTCAGCATTTCGAGCGCCCCGTAAATCTGGCCTTCCAGGTCGGGGGCTTTGATCACGTCGGCGATGGATTGCTTGGCGTCGCGGAGCGTGAAGTAATGGCGGTTCTGCTCGGGGAAGGCACCGTAGGCCAGAAGATTGCCGGTGAAGCCGTCTTCCCAGCCCACAACCGCGTAGTACAGGAGCGACTTTTGCACGTCGATGAATGCGGTGATCTTGTCGCTGCCAAGAGGGACAGTGCCCTTTGCGTGGCGGTTTAGCTTGGCGGTGATCTGGTCGGGCGTGAGGTCGTCGGGGCGAGCGTCCGCGTCCTTCATGGGCTCGTTCTGGTACTCGGCGAAGAACGCGCGCTCATCCCGCAACTTCAAGTTCATCGCATGCTGGATTGCGGATATCTCGTCATGCTCGAATCGCTCTTCCCACGCGACTTTTGCACCCTCATCCATCGCTTCGCGGTTCTCGCGATAGAATTCGGTCGCTTCGGTGATCCCTTGCTCGGCCTTCAGTCCATCGGAGCGGATGCGCGCGTACTCTTCCCAGAGCTTTTCGTTCGTCGGGAAGCTGTAAATCATCTTCGTGCGCGTCCCGTTCCATTCGGGATGCTTGTCGCGGTCGAGGATGTTGTCGGCCATGTCGCCGGTGGCGATTACCGTGCAGGGCATGATGCCGGAGATTTTCTTGCCGGGTCCGGCGAGGCCGAGGATCGCACCCGCGAGGATGCGTTCGCGCGTCTGGCATTGGCTTGGGGAGTGCGCCGATCCGTCGGTTTGCGGGTCGTCGACGACCACCAGCGAGGGGCGAACAGTCTTGCCATCCGGACGCTTGAACTTCATGCCGCGCAGGCCGCCGGTGATGCCCGCGACCTTGATGATCGCACCCGATGCGGCCGAGCCCTTGACGGTCGGGAGGATGACTTCGCTGGCAGTCCAGCCGATCCGGGTTCGCTCGCCCTGGTAGAGCTGGCCGGCGCATCGGTTGGCGATCCCCTCGAGTTTTTCGATCGGGACGCAAACCTCGGGGAAGTCGGCGATGAGTTCGTCGTTGCCCTCCAGTTCGGCTTTGATGGAGTTAAGCATCTGGCCGGCGTGGCCCTCGTCTGAGCCGATGAGCGCCATGAAGTCACGGTGCCCGTAGAGGGATGCCCAGATGCAGGCCGCTTCGGCGAGGGCGGTCTTGCCGGATGCTCGCGGCATCGCGGTGGCGAACAGACCGCCTTGAAGGACGGAGGTTTCGATCTGGCCGATAACCTTCAAATGATCCTCGCTCCATGCGAGGCTGAAGGTTTGCGGGAAGTACGATTCGCAGAACAGCCGGTAATTGAACTGGCAGGCCGCCCTGCGTTCAGCATCGGCAACCGTGGGCAGTTCCCCGATGTCTCGACCGCTCTTGGCGATCTCGCTGGCCCGTTGCCGTGCGGCTTCCTTGACGCGCTCGTACCCCTGCGCCATCGGGATCGTGGCAGGCCGAGGCGCGTGCCGTTCGCCAACGAGCCACGCGACGTATTTGATCAGGTCGATATGCCGCCCGGAGCCGACGCGCAGGCCGGCACGGTTGCGCTGGAGGGTCAAGCGCCGTTCGGTCAAGACGGTTCCGAGTTCGGTGGAATTGAGTAACCGGCAGAGCTCGGCGGGACCGAGCTTCCGCAGGTCAGGGGAGGGCGTGTCGCTCATGGATCGGATAGATCAGTTGCGGTCGGGTCGCTCATTCTTGAGGAGCCAGGCGGCGTAGCGGATGAGATTCAGCGTGCCATCGGGATTGATCGGGGCACCGCTTGCGATGTCGGATTCGATGGACTCAGCGGTGACGGGGGAGCCAGAGACTTTCGAGAGGACTTCGGCGAGGCGGCGAGGGGTCAGGCCGGTGGGGGTCATGATGCGCGGCGGGGTTCGAGACCGAGACCGGCGAGCCGTTCAAGGGCGACGGCGACGTACTTGGGCGATATCTCAATGCCTCTCGCGAGGCGACCGGTTTGCTCGGCGGCGACGATGGTAGTTCCGGAACCGGAGAAGGGCTCGTAGGCAATACCAGGCCAAGATTTCATTGCGAATTCAGGGAAACCTACCGGGTAAACCGCCGGATGATGGGTGTCTTTCATCACAGGGCCGCATTGCCGCTGAACCCGTATAACGCTGTCGGAAACCTTATGAGTCTGAAGCGAGGCTTCGCCGGACGACCATGTTCGACCGACAGGATCGTCGCCTCTCATGGTGGTGTCGCCGGTTCTATCTCGCACGCTTTCCGGTTTCTTGGCCACAGTTTTTTCGGGTTTGACTGGCTCCCGATTGAAGTGAAACACGAACTCATGCGATGGCGCAAGCCGGCCATTCCAGTCGCCTGGCAACCCGCTTCCTTGATCCCACACGTACCACCCAAACCGCCTCCATCCTTGCTCTCTCATCCATTGAATCCACCCATCCCAGTACGGAATCCACTCGCCGTCCCGATGAATGAGCCCGAGGTTGACGAGCACCTGCCCTGCGTCCGCCATCGGCAGATTGCCGAACACGCCACACATGAGCGCATCCCAGTCGCCGATACCACCACTCTCGTAATCGCGCTGCTGGCCGTAGGGCGGGCTCGTGAAGCACAGGTCCGCCTTCTCCCCCGCCATCACCCTCGCCACGTCCTCCGCCTTCGTCGAGTCCCCGCACAGCAGTCGATGTTCGCCCTTCCCGGTCTTGCTCGGGATCACCCACAGGTCGCCCGTCTTCACGTCCCACTTCGCCTGCAATTCGTCGGCCTTGTCGTGCTGAGCGCCTTGGTCTTCGCCGCTCGATCCCCCTTCACCACCCACCAACGCATTCCCCAGCCCCTTCACCAGCTCGTCAACCTCGTCCCCCGTAAACCCGACCGCTCCCAGATCGAACGCCTCGCTCTGCATCGCCCGAAGCGTCTCGGCCAGCGCCACGTCTTCCCACGAGTTCGCCCCGAGGTCCGACGAGCGGTTGTCCGCGATGCCGTACGCGACCGCCTCGGTGGGGCTCCAGTCCTTGCGCCGCACCGCGACCAACTGCCCCGGCTCGGGGTCAACGATCAAAACATCGGTGAAACCCGCCGCTTTGGCGCTTTCGAGCGTGCGATTTCCGGCGCAAACGACGCCGTTTTCGTCGATCACGATCGAGCGTGCGGGACCGAAACGCTTCACGCTGGCGTCCACCGCCGCGACGTTGCGATCGGTGTGCTTGCGGAGGTTCGCGGGGTCGGGCGTCAGGGCGTCGATCGTGACTCGCGAGACGGGCGCAAGCGCCTTTACGGGCTCATCTTGCGCGGGTTTTCGGGCGTCAGAACGACGGGCTTTGCTGGCTTGGCTCAAGGGCGAAACGCTCAAAAAAAGAAAGTGTATTGCATAAATGGGCTGTTCCCGGTGCGACGTCCTTCGCAACGCATAAGCGGAAGGACCCATAAAAAATCGCATGAAATCGGAGTTTTTTTATCAATTTGATACGCATTCGTTGATATGATCGTGTGCTGAAATGACGCGAATGACGAGGTTTCGTCACCCCGATTTTCGCCCTTCCTAGTCGTATCATATTACCCATATTATCGCACAAATCTATCACGGTGTACCGATAGTTTGATACGTTCACAACCTCATACCACATTCACCGTCCAGTATTCCGACGCACGCCCCACCCCGCATCGCGTCGCCGTATCGCGCATCAGGATCACCCGATGCGGCGGGTCGTTCAGCAGCGCGTGCAGGAGGTCCGCCGCGCTCTCCGCCATCCCCGCACACTGCGAGGCTCTGGGCGGCTTCGTGAAGTGTCCGATGCGGTTGAACCGGTGCTGCTGAGCGTTGTTGCGTGCCGCATAGGCGGAGAGGTCGTCGTCGAACGTGAGCGGCGGTAGGCCCTCGGCCTCGCGCGCGGCGTTCAGGAGGGGGAGGAAACCGGTTGGGTCGGTCACTGCTCCGGCCACTCCGGCAAGCACAGCGCCACGAACAGCCCCCCGACCCCGCCGCACACCAGGCACATCACCGCGATGATGCCCCGGACCAGGCTCCCGCTCGTCGGCCTCGCTTGCCCGTAGCCCTTGAAGATGAACACCGCCGCCCCGCATAGGCCGGGCAGGAAGTGAAAGAACAAAATCGCCAACAGATGCATAATCGTGAATGCGCCGAAGATGATCACGACGTTACCTCCGTTGTTTCTGGTACTGGAATCGGCTTGTGCGCTTCGCGGTCTTTTCGCCACTTTGCGTGCACGTCATCGAGCGGGAAACCGCCAGAGCGCGATAGGTGTCTTGCGATCACAGCGATCAGGTTCATCGTCGGAACGTCTTCGCTGAACCACCACGCATCTTGTTCAAGGCGATCTCCGAACTCGCGGATGGCCTGAGCCCTGCATTCCCGGTTCCGCCGATTGCTGCGATCCTCAAACCGCTCGACGGCATAGCCAATTCCGATAGCCGCCAAGCCGTTAGCGATACTGAGAAGCGTAAGGGCGCCGATGATCCCAAAAAACGATGTCACTTGCTCGTCCCTCCCAACGTCTTCAATTCCGTCTCCAGCACCCCCACCAGCGCGTCGAACTCCTCGACGATCAGCGGCGAAAGCGTCGATGCCGCCAGGTCCAGGCCCGGCACCTTGGCCAGCACGGCAGTCAGCACCATCGCGGCGACCTTGTCGCCGTACTCTTTTTTGTTCCGATCGAGGTAATCGAGCGCGAACGCAGCCGCCGCGGGCAGCTCGGCGGAGATGATCTTTTCGCCCTCCGCCTCAACCGCCGGTAGAATGCTCTCGATCGCGCCACCAGCGGCGTGCAGGCTGGTCGCGACGACGTGGCCGACGGCGGCTGCACCGTCCTGGATCGTGTCGCCGACGGTTTCATACCACGGCTTGTGCGGGGGGCTGGGCGGCGAGGTTGCGGCTAAGGTCGTGGGGACGGTTTTCTCGATCGTCTCGGGTTCGCTCATTTGGGCCGAATCTCCAATGCGAGAATTCGCTCGTGCAACTCGTTAATGGTCGCTTGCAGTTCGATGATTTGATGCCGTAGCCGTGCATTCTCGGCCGACTCTTCGTGGGTTCGCTTGCGCTTGCGATACTCGGCGACCTTCTCCCACACGCTCGGACCGGCTCCGATCACGATGACGATTACCGGAACCCACCAGGGGCCGTCGCCGTTCATGACCTGCGCGATGGCCATCGGAAGGGCGATGCAAAGCGCGGCGAGCAGCAACAAGCGGTCATACTTCCCGCCATCCCGTTCGATCGGGAAAATCGCTTCAAGTCGCGGTAGGGTGGTCATCTTTCGATGGCTCCGGGTTGGTTGGAGGCTCGCCGTGTGCAGCGCGGCGGCCGGATTCGAGTACGGCGATAGCGATAGCCAGGAGGCACGGAATACCCACGACCGACCAGAGTTCAACGTTGTGAATAAATGCGGCTCGCGCGGCCTCGGTTGATGCCGCGCTCATCGCGGTAATTCCCGCGGCGGCCAGCACCTTGCGAGCCTCTTCCTTCGAGAGTTCACCCTTGACGGCGCCGGCGACCGGACCGAGCCAACGGAGGAACGACGCGATGCCGTCTCGCAACATTTCGCCCGTATGCCGTATCAGCCAGAGAGCACCTTTGCCGCAGTAAGCGGCCCATTCGCGGAAGGTCATGTACACACCGCGACCAATGAAACGCATGCCACCGCCACGCATACAATGACACAGATCACACCCGCCGACAGCCGATCCCGGTCGTCGTCGTTCATCGGTGGGCTTTCACAAACGGGGACCGCGCGGGCCGCGGCTTCGCGGGTGGATCGTGGTTGGCCAGCAAGACCAGTGCAATCAGCGCCGTGAAGACGATCACGTACAGGGCCACGAGTAGCCGGGACGTGAGCGTTTCGAGGTCGTCGTCATTCACTGGGCGGCCTTGAGTTCCGTAAGAAGTCGCGGCGAGGCGTAGCCCTTAGCCTTGGCGTGCCCATCGAGGAATTTCACGAGGTCGCGAATGCTGAACTGTCCGAACTCGTCGACCACCGCATCTATGCCGTGCTCCACAACCGGAGGCACTTCGCGCACCGCAATCGGAAACCCGACCCGCACTGCCGTACGCTCAACCAGCCCGCCCGCGTGCGCCACGATATCCGCCTTGGCGTCGATCAGGTGCTTTTGGACGATCGGTGCGACCTTGGCCGTCAGGTGCTCCGTCGAGAGCGCCGGGCCGGCGGGAGCGGCGAATCGCAGGTCGGTGAGCGCCGGCGCTGGCGGGTCGGCCAGCGTGAATGCGGCGAGGGTCAAGAGGCTACCCAGGATCACGCCGGCCAGGATTGGGAGCCACGTCCGCTGTAGGTAGATCATGACGAGGGCCGCGAAGGCGTGGGCATAGGTCATCGGCCGCGGAACCCGAAAAAGCCCCGTTGATACGTGTAGGCCGCGTTCGGACATTGCCCCGTCGCACACGACCCCGCATAGGCCGGCGCGGCGTACGTCACCGGGGCGGGTCGTCTCTGCGCGGCGAGCCGGGTGTTTTCCTGCGCCACCCAGATGCGAATCCATGCCGGGTCAGGCGAGGTCCAGACCTGCCTAGATGAGTCGGCGAGGCGATGGAGCGATCGAGGCGCAACCTTATCCGGTGGAACCCAGTGACATTTCGGACATGGGTTGCCGCCTAATGCCGAAACTGTGTAGCGGTAGCCGCAAAATCGGCAAGGCATGCCGGAGGCGTACAGATCCTCTTTGGATGGCGAAGGATTATCGTCGACAATCGCGACCTTCTCTCCGCGTCCGTTTCTCGCGTAATTACAGCTGCATGGGTCGCAATCGCATCGCACGCACAGGCATTCGCCCGGTCTCGTCGCGGACGGGAGGGAGGCGGCCGGCGGCGTGCGGACCGACACGACCGCCTCCCCAGCCGGCGGAAGGGGGGCGGGACTGACGAGCGGTTCGGTGGTGGATTTAACCGGCGAGGCGGCAACGGGAGCGATCGTTGCCACCCCAGCCGGGGTCCGCGGTAGCGAAGCGGATTGCGCGGGAGCCGGATCGACTTTCGGGGGAAGACCGTCCGGGGTTGTTGTAAGCAAGGCGATCAATGTGAGCGTGATCATGCGAGAGTTTCCACCTTCGGAGGCAACGAGGTTTCCTGCGGATCGTCAGGAGGCGCCATGAGCACAAACAGTTCATCACGCGCGATCGACTCCAGGCGGATCTTGAATCGCCCCTTGTCGCCCCACGCTTCACCCCAGGAGTTAATTCCGTCCAAGCCCCAGACGCCGCCTTCGTTGATCAGTCCGTCGGCCGTGACACAGTGGTTTGCCCAACCGCCAGACACCTGAATCCAGCCGGAGCGATAGCCCTGAAAGGCACCACCGACCGCCACCCCGTAGACCGGCATGCCGCCGTGAAGCAAACCGGAAACCATTTCATCGACGGACGAGCAAACAAAGCCTTTCCACCCCTTGAAGCGATTAGCGATTTGCTGGGCCTCGGGCGGGAATTGGCTAGCGTAAACCATGCCCTCGGGAACCTGCTCCTGAAAACAAACCCCATCGCGTTCAAGGCTGTGTAGGGCCGCGACGATCGACGCGCCGGCGTCCCGTCCGCCGTTGATCATTCCGTAGACAAAGCACGAGGAGAACGTGTGCGGGGCACCTCCGTTACGCTGCCACACCTTGTTCGCAGCGGTTCCGGTTCCATGCCCGACGCATGAGCCGTGCCCACCTTGATTGAGAATCTTGAACGGGTAGACATCCTTGAAACTGATCGGCTTCCACTGGTCGCGCGGCACAACCGGGTAATGGTCGCCGAACGCGGCCATGAGATGACGTTCGGAAGCCGACGAGACGAGTCCCATGCCATAAATCGGCTTGCCCGAGGCGTCAGTAACGAGGGGATCAGTCGAGGTCACTTGAACTTACCCTCTTTGTACAGCCGCGCGGCGGCGACGACTTCTGAGGCGGACGTGGGACAGCGCTTGGCGTAGACCCGTTTCTCGCCTTCTGCCTGGATGATGAGGGTCGGCACGCCGCTAGCCGCGACGAAGCGCCGCAGGCCCTTGTCGTCGAGCACCTTCGACTCTTCGGTGAATTTGCGAAGATGACCGCCAAGCTTGACGATTCCCTCCTCGAGCGCGGGGTCGGCCTCCATTCGCGCGAAGTCCACGCCGGGAGCGTCGGGGTCGTACACCAGCGTTACCCAGAGCGTCCCCTCGATCGGCGAGGGCGTCGGGTTCGGCGGGTCGACATGCACCGGCCAGTGATCGTATGTGACGACTCCAACCAGCCCCAGCACGAGCGACAGCACGAAAGCGCCAAGGCAGCCACCGCCAACCCAGAGGGCAACCGGGCGCTTACCACACGGCCGCGCGGGGTCTACGGAGGTGCGCGATCCCCTCCCCCTTGGCGGCAGTGGTTCGATCCCATGCGGGAGTTTTGTGGCGTCGCTCATTGGAGGGCGTGCACCGATTTGAGCAGGCCGTCCTTGATTTCGTTACCGACGCGCATGATGACCGGCACGTCCGTCGGGTGGGTCGTTACCATGTCACCGTCGTTCATCACGGCGAGGATCGCGGCATCGGCGGCGACGATACGCTTGTCGGCGGTGTCGCGCATCTCGTAGGCCGCGGTGCGTTCAGCGATAAGGCTGGGATCAATCATCAGATAGACTCGTCTCTACTGGGCGGCATCACCGTGTAGCCGCGGGATTCGAGGAGTTCGCGAGCGTCGCGGATCACGGCGTCTTCGCGGGCCTGCGGGCAGTCGCCAGCATGATAGACGCGAAAGCCAGAGCGTTGGCTGCAACGATCGCAGTAGACCGGAGCCGGGTCCGCAATCGGCGTGAGCAGCGTTGGGTCGGACAGGATCACCTCAAGGGTCTCCGATCCGGGAACGTCACGAGTTCGGCACGTTCGGGAGGAAGGTCGTTCACGGTGCGTCCCCAGCGATTGCCGCAAGGATTCGCTTTGTCTCCGCCTGCCGTTCGGTTCTCAGTTTTGCCACCGTGCCCTCCAGAGCGCTCAGCCGTTCGAGGACCGTCGGCCTGCCTTCCGCCACCAGGTCGAACGCAGGCGGCGTCGCGGCGGCGTCGGGCTCGGCTTGCAGGTCGTTCGTCAGCCGGTCGAGTTCGTGCATCACGTACGTCTCGGCTGAGTGCTGGCGGATCGTGGCGAGGCGAGCGACGATGGAAGCGTTGGTCAAGATGGTCTCCTATCCCTATTAGATCCGGTCGCTCGGTCACGCCCCACGCGATTGACACAGCAATTCATGCAGTTTCTTGATCGTCGGCTCGGACATCACTTCCGAGTGAAGGATGCGCCGGATCTGCCGTTCGCTGAGCGTGGCGCCGTGCGCGAGCCCATCGGCGATGAACCCCGACGACGCGCCCATCGTTCCGGCGACGGCGATGATGAAATCGCGGCGCCAAACCATCCGCATGGCGTGGCCGTCAACCCAGGGCGGCTCGTAGTCCATTGCCAGCGTCAGCACAGGTCGTCGGCTCAGTTTTCCACCCCCTCTCCCCCTAGCTCCATCACATCCACCACCCAGTCGAGCACGCGCCGCGCCGATTCCGCCTCCAGCCCCTCGAGCGCCTCACTCACGGCTGCCATCGCCGCGAGCTCACGGCGGATAGACGAAAGCGGCTCGGGTTTCGGCACCAAGAAGCCGTCGTGCTCCACATACGGGCGGGCCTGAACGCGCGGCCGGTCGTCGTTGGCCTCCGCCTTGGGCGGCGCTTCGGCCTGTTCTGTTTTCGCCTTGGCACTCACGACCCTCTCCATTTCCGCCGTTGGAACTTGCCCCTTCGACTTCGCTGGCGGCTTGAAAAACGGCGACTTCGGGCAGGTTCCCTCATGCGGCTTGCCCCACGCCGACCCGCACTCCGCGCACAAAGGGCGCCTCTCCGGCTCAACTACCGCCATAAGCCCGTCGGAACTTCGAACGCTCGGCGTCTCCGCGTTCGAACCTGCATGCCGCCGGGACCGCGAGCACGTATCGAGATGTCCAAACTCACTACCGCACTCTGAGCACGCTTTCACCGCGTTCCCCCTTTCCGTCTCGGTTTCTTCCACGCGTTCGGTCGCTTCGCTTTGGGGTCCACCGCCGGCAGGTCGTGCCCCGTCGCCTTGCCCCGGCCTCCCGCCCGCTTCGGGTCGGGCTTGTACCGTGGACGATCGTGGCGGCCGGCCAGCGCCTTCTGCGCGGCCTCATACTCCGGGCGCGAGTCGCAGCACAGGCACACCTCCGTGCGCGAGAGCATCGCTCCCCCGCATGCGGGACAGTCGCGGGCATGCGTCCGGAGGGCCTCAGTCCACTGGAGGCTGACCCCGCGCGTCAGGCAGTCCTCGCCCTGCCACGCAATCGCCGGGTCGTACCGCTCGCCGTTGCGTCGCCGATCAGGCCGGGTCGCGGTGTGCCGATCGAGCCGGTCGGGATCGACGCTCTGAGGCTGGTATCGCTCTGGAGGATCGACGGGGGCCTGCCATTCGGCGACCCAGGGTAGGGGCTCACCGGATGCGTCCACGGCGACGACTACGGCACCTTCGGAGAGAACCGCCTGTCCGCCGCCGAGGAGTTCGGCCAGTGCCGCGGCATACCGCTCGTCGGCCCACGCGAGCGATGCGACACCGGCCTGCGCGCTCTCGGATTGGAGCACGCGGAGTAGGTCGCCCGCGTCTGAGGATAGGATGTCGCCCAAGGGTCGCCCGCCATTGGGTTGGACGGAGGCAACTCGCCTGGTTGCTTCCGCTGGCGGGAGAGTGTACGCCATATTTGGGAGACAATTCAAGAGATTTCTTCCGATACGGGATGTGATAATTGCGAGAATGGGATGGACGGAGGGAACTATCCGGAGATTCCGGAGGGTTGCCTTGCGGATTCCGTCTACAGCGTATACACTATAGGCATCTGTCCACACTCACCCGCACACAGGAGCGACACTCAATGGCCAAGGGCACCCCAGCACGCGCGCCGGCCGCAAAGGCCGTCCGCCTCGACCTGACCAACGATGAGCACGCCGCATTGGCCGATATCGCACGACGGGCCGGAATGCCCATGGCGCATGTCGCCCGGCAGGCCGTGCGTGACCTGATTTCGCGTGCGCCGAAGCGGAAAAAGGGCGACGACCCAGAGAATTTCCGAAGTTTTATCTTCGGGCAGGATATCGACTTGCGCCCCGAAATCGCAGCCGAGTGATATTTTATCCGTCTACGCTGTTGACGGATGATGGAACAGGGTGTATATTGTAAGTGTGGAGACGAGGAAACGAAGACGAGAACCCAACCCCGAACGCGAGAGGATCGAAAGATGACGACCAAGACCAAGACGAGCCCGGAAATTGCAAACGCGACCCGGACCAGCGGCAACACCTACACCGTGACCTATGTGGGCCACGCCGAGATGGACCGGGATGTCCCGTACGACTACCTCCGGACGCTGGCCAAGGGCGGTTGCCGCGTCGAGGTGCAGGATTGGGAGGGCAACCACACGATCGCCGCCGAGTGATTCCGTCCGCTTCCTCGCCACACGGCGAGGCCCCATTGAAGCTGAAGCGGAGACCTCCTGCGGACGAAAGGCCGCACCCGTTCCGTGGTCGCAAGGCCACGGCCCCATTGCGAACCCAACCCCGAACGCGAGAGGATGACCCCGATGAACGCCGAACAACTCGAATCCATTGCCCGCCGACGTTATTACACAGGAGGGGAACTGCTCGTCGTCGACCCGCAGACGCGAATCGTTCGGCCTCGCAACATCGTCGACCCGCACGGCGTCTGTGCGATCCGGGTCAACGCAGACGGCACAATTACAGAGGGCTGGTGGTGCCAAGTGCCCGGACGCGTCGGCTTTCGACCGCTGGTGCCCTGAAACGGCCCGAACCTACCCCCTCTCTCCCGAGAGGGGAATGGCCCGCGTCGTTTTTCTGAGACCTTGAGACCCGAGATGAGGAGATTTGACCGATGAATGCGACACTAAACATGACCGGAGTTTTCGCTGTGCTGGCCGCCGAGGGACGCTATGGCGATGAGTGCCCCATCTACGCGACATTCACCGACCTCGCCAAAGCGCGGTTATATGCGAAATCAGGGGGATGCCAGATCCTCAGTGGTTGCCGCCAAGCCGCTGGAACCAGAGTGGGGCGAGGCGAACTGGCCACCATGAAGTCCGCCGGGCTGTGGAGAGAGGTCTGAGTATGGCCTCTCCGACCGTCGCGCTCCGGCCTGACCGCCGGGGCGCGGCTTACCCTCTGCGGAGGGTGCGAGATTGCCCGGTCGGAGCGCTTCCGGCCGGGCGGAGATCGACGGCCTTTGTCTGGCCGAGGCGGAGGCGCAAGGCATTTTTTTGAAGGACAGAAAGCATGGAAACGTGGGTAGAAGACAGCAACGGCAACAAATGCTCGGCCAAATATTTCGGCAGCATTGAGGCCGCAAGGGAGGCCCTGGACAGCCTAAAAGGCTGCTCGGGCTGCTCGGACTGCTCGGGCTGCTCGGGCTGCTCGGACTGCTCGGACTGCTCGCGCTGCTCGGGCTGCTCGCGCTGCTCGCTCTGCTTGGACTGCTCGGACTGCTCGGACTGCTCGGACTGCTGGGGCTGCTCGGGCTGCTCGGGCTGCTCGGGCTGCTCGGGCTGCTCGCGCTGCTCGCGCTGCTCGCGCTGCTCGCTCTGCTTGGACTGCTCGGACTGCTCGCGCTGCTCGGACTGCTCGCGCTGCTCGGACTGCTCGGGCTGCTCGCGCTGCCAAGGTGATCCTGACGCGGTCGCCTCCGGTCAATTCGGCCCTCCGCCAACGCCGACGATCGCGCACATCCATCAGGCCGTTTATGCATCGGCGTCGAACTGCGATGCGCTCAAAATGGACACTTGGCACGAGTGCGACAAGACCCACTGTCGCGCCGGCTGGGTCGTCCATCTCGCAGGCGAGGCCGGGAGTGCCCTGGAGCGATTTTTCGATACGCCACTCGCCGCAATGATGATTTACGACGCGAGTTCACCGGAGCGTGTCTCGCCGGTGCGATTTTTCGAGGACAACGAAGCGGCGATGGAGGACATGAAGCGGCTGGCTGAGATGGAGGCGCGGAGAAGTGATGAGCACCATTGCGAATTGTGAACAGCGGCCCGAACCTACCCCCTCTCTCCCGAGAGGGGAATGGCCCGTGCCGTTTTTCTGAGATCGAGACACGAGATGAGGAGATGACCCCGATGGCAGCGACCCTGATCAACGTCTTGACCGAAATCTCAAAGAATCGCCCGTACGCAACCGTCAAGGACGGATCGCGGGACTGGGCGATCGGAGACCTGATTAACGCGATTGACGACGAGCCGGAGCCGACGTTTGCGGCCCGAGAGACCGAGGATGGACGAATCCACATATACCCGATGCGGTGGGACGGCTTGTGCGACGAAAACGGGCAACCGTGGTTCACGGTTTTACCGACCGCCTGAGTGGGAGTCGACGCCGTGGACCAGCCTCGCCACGAAGATCGCATCCTTTGCCTCGAATGTGGGCGGTGGTATCGAGCGCTACCGACCCACCTCCTTCGGCGTCATAAGATGAACGACGAGGCTTACCGCCTCAAATTCGGGATACCGGTTGGTTCGCCTCTGGTTTGCGGGGAGTGGAGCGAGAACCAGCGGCAACACAATGCCAACCGAGACTCCAGTCAGACGTTGACGGCGCGCGGACCGCAGGCCGGATATACGCAACGCGAATCAGTGCGGCGAAGACGACAGGGAGAGTACCGTCAGCTCGCGAAGACTGGGGTGTTAGCGGCGGCCAGCGTCGACAGGACCGCCGAACGGCGAGCACTCTTGTGCCCCTACCCGGTTACGATCCGGCAGGCGTGTGACCGGCTCAACTGTTCGCGATCGGCGGCCTACACGTTTTTGAGCGCTTGCGTGGCCTTGGGCCACCTTCGAAGGGTTGGCCGTGGCCTTTACGCTGTTTGACCACACCTTCCCGTCGCGCTCCGGCCTGACCGCCGGGCCTCGCAACCGCATCTCCTCTCCCCGCGTGCCCTCCGACGCGGGGTTTTTGCCGCGCGGCCCGTCCAACCCTTCGGCGATTCCGAATAGTTCGGCCCAAACCAACACGCCATTCGCATACCCCGATCATAAACGAACGTCGAATTAAGACGTTCCATCAGACGTTCTACCCCTTGCATCGCCCTATTTTCGTGGTATTATAGGACGTTTGAAGTAAATGCCACCCGCCGTAAGTCGGTACGCCGTAACGAGTTTATGAAAACCGATATCCGGCTGTTCAGCCAGGATTGTTGGTCTTCGGAACCGACGGTTAGGGGTTCGAGTCCCTTCGGGTGTATTGTAGTAGAAAGACCCTGGGAAACCAGGGTTTTTTAATGCGCCGCAAATGCCGAAACCGAATCCCTTCGTTTGCCATCAGACGTTCTTACGAGACGTTCCATCGGACGTTCCGGCTTGACCAAATGGCTAATAGGCGACACAGTTAGGTGGGTTGCACGACTGGCCTCAACGGAGGAAAACCGATGCCTCGCAAGGCTGGAGCGCGTTGGCACAAGGGAAAAAAACGCTGGTACGCCAACATTGGAGAGGTCGATTCCAAGGGCCGCGCGACCGAGGTTTATGCCCCCGAAACGATCGGCGAAAAGGATGAAGGAGCAGCCTGGGAATGGCTGAAGACCGAACGCGCCCGACGCGATAACGTGGTTCCCGTCGTGATCGAGAACTCGGTCGATTGGGTGTTTGAACGTTACCTGAAGTGGTACGAGGATCGGGTCAAGGAAGGGAAACACTCGATCACCGAACAACGAAACAAACAGCGGCACCTGGGGATGTTTTGCGACGTGTTCGGGACGCGCCCGGTGCCGTCCGTCTCCCCCGAGGAAGTCACCGCGTTCGGCGAAGACCTGCTCTCGGATTACTCGCCGGTATATGCCCGGAATGTCTGCGCGTCAGCGCGGGCCGCATTCAACTGGGCGGCGAAGGCTCCCCAGCGATTGATTGCAGACAACCCGATCCGAGGGTACAGAGCTCCGATGATTCCGCGCTCACCCGAGCGTCATGCCGAGACCATCGAGGCGGCTGCGTTCATCGGGTACTGGCGAACACGAACGCCACGAACCTACACGCTCTCACGGTACGAGCGGCTGACGATCTTGCTCGAGCGTTGCCTGATCAACACAGGATGCCGCCCCAAGGAACTCTGTCGGCTCAAATGGGAAGACATCAAATGGAATGCCTGGCAGACGCCGGCCGGACACTCGGCAGCCAAGGCGATCATCCCCTACCGGCGATGGAAGGCCGGCAAGGTGACGGGTAAGCCGCGAACGATCTACTTCTCCCCCCTGCTCTCCCGAGCTCTGCGGCGAGTGTTCGACCGCACGCCACCCAACAGCGAATGGGTGTTCGTCCACCACGGCGGGTTTGCCGGGCGCGGAATGAACGAGCCGTGGGAGGATGGCTCAACACTCTCGATTACCGTGAAGAGAATCCGAACCGAGTTGATCGCGCGGCAGGAAAGTATTCGGGAGCGAATCCGGGGCGGAGAAGATGTGCGTTCCGCAGAACGAAAACTGGCGGAAGTGCTCATCCAGGACAAGGGCGACAACCGGCTCGTGAACTACCGCTGGCGACACACGGCAATCTCGACTCTGCTCATGCACGGCGTCGATGTGGCGACCGTTGCTCAGCTAACGGGCACGTCCCCCGACATGATCTATAAGCACTACGGGCACTTGCTCGACAGCCATTTACAGGTTGCGGCTGAGAAACTTTTTAGACGGTCAAAGCGTCCCGGATCGGCGCCTGTGCCCCCCGCGAAGACGTGACTTTCCATCCGGGGATACAAGCGATGGCTCCGGCTTCTCGGATGGCGAGGTCGCCGGGGGCTCGAACCTGCGGACCTGCTTATCGACGATGTGCGCCAGTTGCGCGAGAGTAAGCCCCCAGCGGCCTCGCCCGCGGTCTCCCGGCTTGCCGCCCGGTACGAGTTCGGTGAACGGATAGCGATGCACGCGAATGAACGCCACCAGTGACGCGACCGAAATCCCGGATCGCTCAGACGCTTCGCGTGGTGTCAGCACTTTCGGAATCACGATCGTCTCGATGCTCATCTCGCCCCCGATCCTCCCCCTCAGCCCCTCCCTGCCTCATCCCGCCCGCTCCCATGTTGCGGGCCTAACGCCCCTCGCCCAGTCCCGATCAGTCTCCTCGCGTGTTTTCCGGATGCGTCCCAGTGACGGCCCTCAGTCATCTAACCGAAACGTCTCCCGGCAATGAGGACAGATCACCTTTCGCCCGGTTAACGGCACGTCAACTTTCTTTGCACGCCCGTCGTCGCCGATAACCAGCCTCCAGCGGTCGTCGTTATCCTCACCTTGGGCGGTGAGTTCGCCTGACAAACCGAAGTCGGGAAACTCCTCGCGCATCACCGCAAGCACGAGATTCACGGCGTTGACCGCCTCGTAAAACTTCTCCGTACCGTCCCACTGAAGGCCGGAGTAGTCCCGCGCAACCTCAAGTTGGATGTAGGACACGTTGCCGACGCTGTGATGCACCCATTCGGCATGATCGCTGGGATCTTCGCCGAGAATGGTGCCCAGAAGTTTGAGTTGCGGCGTGGTCGGTTCGCTCGTGAATTTGAGCACGCCTGTGAAACTGGTCGAATATCCCATCGTCTCTCCCTTTCGCTGGCCGGTTAGTCAGCCTCCCCCACCACTTCCTTCGTCACCCGCACCACCCGCCATTCGTACGCCGAGTCTGCCCGTCGAAACGCCGCCACATCCTCGAGCGCTTTCGATTCGTCGCAGTGAAGCGTACCTTCTGTTGCCCAGCCAAACGCCAAACCGCGTCGCCGGTACTGCACCCGATACTCCACCGACACCGTTTCGCCGCTCACGTCGTCTCCCCCTTCTATCGCACACCGATCAGTTTATGAACTTGCGTGCTGAGCCTCCATTGCGGATGAGCCAAGCAATACTCGATTGCCGCTCGCGTGTTCGCCTCTTTCGCCGGGCCATCCATCGGCTGCAAAAGGAAGTCGCGGAAGCCTGTCAATCCGGCGTATCGCTCGGGTTCCGCGCCGGCCTGCGGATAGACCAACTTCAACTCCTGCCCGCTCATTTGCCTGAATTCGGCACCAGCCTTCGGGCTCACCGTGATCCAATCCAGGCAGGGCGGCACCGGCAGCGTCCCGTTGGTCTCGACCTGTACGAAGAATCCGAAGCGATGCAGCGCGTCGATCAACACCGAATCGACCTGTAGCATCGGTTCCCCGCCGGTGAGAAAAATGAAACGGTGCGTGCGATCGCTACCCCATAATTCGGCAGCTCGCGATGCGAGCGTTGCCGCCGTGTACCGCCCTCCGTTCTCGCCGTTGACGCCGATGAAATCCGTATCGCAGAACCGACAGACGGCCGAGGCGCGATCCTTTTCACGCCCCGACCAGAGGTTACAGCCCGCGAACCGGCAGAGGATCGCCGCGCGGCCCGCGTGGAAGCCCTCGCCCTGGAGGGTCTTGATCATTTCCTTCACGGCGTAGGTCTTCATGATACCACCTCATCAAAAAGCGGCATTCCCTTGGACTCGCGAACCTCTCGCCCCCATCGCTGGTAGCGCTTCACGACGATTTCAAGGCATTCACCATACGTCAGGTGCGATAAGTCCGGAAGTGTTCGCAGTTTCATAGCATCGCGCCACCAATTTGTTGAATCGACGGAATCGAGCCGCCGAACGTGCGTGTATCGCCTAAGTGCCCAGCCGTGAACGTGAAGGTCGTCGGGGATTCGAGAGCACGTTTCGCGAACCCACGTCTCTTTTCCCTCGCGCGGCGGTAAGAGTCCGATTCCCAGCCATCCGCCACGCTCGCGAGCCATAGGGATCAACTCATCCAGAAGTTCGGGCGGGTCGGTCTCATGAAAGGTGGGAAACCCGCCGGGGAATCGCTCGTAGTTCGCAAGCGACCGCTTCCAGTCACCGCGAATGTCGTCGAGTCCTGCCACGGCGTCGGCGTGGCCAGTCCATCGCGCCGCCCAGTCGATGTAGGCCGGGAGTTCGATCATCTTGCCGCTGTTGAGTTCCGAGTAAGCGCCCGAGTCGATCAGGATGCGGGAATAGGTTTGCTGATATCTATCCTGCCAACTCGAATAGCACGCAAACGAGAGCAACACCGGCATATCGGCGGCGTGCTCTGCCTGCTGTTGCGTATTCGGCGATGCAAGATAGACCTTCACGTCGTCTCCCCCTTCCCCGGCTCAGCCTTCCGCCACCGCCGCGCGAAGCTCGTCGAACGCGGCCGCGCTCAAACCCAGGCCGCTGCGGTCCAGGGTCTCAAGGGCCTTTCGGGCCGCGGCTCGCAATTTCCCAAGCGTCTCGGCGGGAGACTCCCCTGGTGTTTTCTCGACCACCGGGTCTGCCCTGGTGGTATCGGTCTCTCCCAACATCGCCTTCCGCACGGCCGCGCGGGCTTCAGCCAGCGATGCAAACCCATCGGTCATCCACCTCATGCCACGCTCGGTTTTCGTCACGATCATGGCCGTCCATTGTTCGGGCGTCGTGTGGGTTCGCCCAGCCTTAGCCGTGAGTGTCATCGCTGGCTCGTGGGTGATCAGTTGATCCACCACGGCATCGCTCAGCATCGGCTCCGCACGGCGGTTCCACCCCGCAATCGCGGCCTCGCGCCCGTCCGTTTCCGTGTACGGCCCCATCGCACCGCATGCCTTGCACCGCACATGGAAACGATGCGTCGCCGCGACCTGCATGGGGCGGTAGACTTCGGGCTCGCCGCCGTTGGGGCACCAGGGGCAGGGGCTCAGCGGTTCACTCATTGCATGCCTCCGTCGTGATCTTGACCACGCGAAAATCCCAATCCTTCGCAATCGGATTCAGTTTTCGGAGATGCGTCATCTCTTCTACGGCGGCTTTATGGGTGTCGTATTCCACGAATCGCGCCCACGTCGCGGATTCGTCGTGCTTGCGCTTTTCCTGGACGCCGTAATGAACGGTTGTTTTTGTCTCCAACGGCTTTACGCGGCGGTTCCACGACGATCCGTTCCAACGTCCTTCGTCGCTGCTTTCGTGCCGACAACCACACATCCCGCACACGACGATGCAGGATTGACGACGATCGCCCAGCCGCTCGAAATCCGGTGAGTCGTGACCGCAGAACGGGCACGGTAGAAGCTTCAGGGGTTCATCGGGCATTGCTGGGTCCTTTCGCGGGTTCGTCGGCCAGGGCGGTAGTCAAGATCAGGCAGGCATGCAGCGCCGCTAGGGTGTCGGGATCGCGTTTGTTTTTGTCGTTGATCGGGACACTGCCTACGGCTTCTAGCGCGTCCGCGCATGCTTCCCGCAGCCTCCGCTCCCGCTCCTGGGCGGCGGCGAGTTGATACTCGGCTTTGACCACCCGTTTAAGGTAATTCGTCTTCATGTTAAAACCTTCCTTTGCTCCTCAAGCAATTGAATCGCCCGTTCGCCATCCTCCGCAGTGAACCCGAAGGCCCCATTCGTCTGCACAAAGGGATGCCCCGCCGCCGAGATCCCATCATCGTCGTCGTCAATCACGACATAGGGCTGTTCCATGTGATGCTGGTTGAGCCAGTCGGCAATCTGAGCGGCGCGGGTCGGGCGCTGAAAGGGGTCGACGTCGCCCAGGTCCTTCGCGGTCACGTCGATGAGCTCACAGCGAATCCGGTGCGTGAGCAAGAGCGATTCAAAGCCCTTCACGGTCATGTAGCCCGCATGGATGATGCTCCTCCAGGTGGACGATAAGACCACCTGGGGCGTCACGGCCTGGAGGAACTTGCGAAAAGCCAGGACCGGTTCGACATGGAACATGCCGATTTGCTCTCGGCTATTGAACGAACAATTGAGTACGCCATCAATATCCAGAAACAGCAAGGGGCGACTGGGATCGAGCCCGAGGCGTGGCGGTGTGCGTGCAATGACGCCTGTGCCGCCCAGTTCGCCCCGGACTTCCATCAGGATGATCCCCAGTCCGTTTTCGCCGACGCCCTTCACCTCGCCCCAGCGGCGGTTCACGTCGTTATCGACCGTGCCCGTTTCCACGAGCCGGGCCGCGCCCGTACCGACGAGGAGATCCGCCAGGTCCTTGTGCTGGGCGAACTTCGCCTGGACGACGGCCTTCATGCGAGTGCGGCGGTTCTTGCTCCAGCCGGGCGCGATGTCCCAGTAGGCCAGGCCATGGGCCGCCATGGCGAGGAGAGAGGGGGACGGCGCATCGAGGATCCAGCGGCGCACGGCGTCAGCCCGGGGTTTCCCGGCCTGGTAGGCGGCTTCCGCCGTGGAGTAGGTCTTGCCCTCGAATTCGAAGGGCCTGCGGTATAAGTTGGAAAAGCAACCGTAGGGCTTTTCGCTCGCCCGGTAGAACCGGATTTCTTTGGGGGCAGAGGGGGCCGCGTCGCTCATGGCTCAGGGTTCTCCGGATCGGTAGGGCCGTTGGCGAGCGGGCTTCCCTGGACCGGAAGAACGCGCCCGTGAACTTCGCCGTCACCTTCACGCCGCAGAACCCGATCGGAGCCTGCGAGACGTCCGAGAGCCTCTTGCAGTAGACAATCAATTCCCCGGCGCCGACACCGATCGTGTAGCGGCCCGGAAAACAGGATGGGCTTGCACGTCGCGGTTGCGGTCTTCATGACGATGCTCCTGTCACCACAGCGCCAACCTCGGGCATCTCCCGCACGCGAAGATCCTCGGGCCACTCGGTCATGTCGCCGCCGTGGGAGTCGCGGAGCGAGACTTCGTTCGTGACGCGCTCCTGGTTCCGAGCATGCATCTTGATATTTGAGTCGTAAGGACGACTCCCGAGTTGCTTCAGGAAGAACGGCACCCCAGCGGTCTTGCACTGATCGCGGATCGAGCGTGCACATGCGAGATCGAAGGGGCGGGCCTTGTGCGGCGACTGGTCGCTCTCGCCACCCAGAATCGCCCAAGAGAGCCACCTCAAGTAAGGGGTGAGGTCGATATTCTCTAGCATCGGCTCGACGCTGACGTAGCGAATTCGAGCGGGGACGCGCTTCAGGTGATCAAGACGGCTCAGGGTCTTGGCTCGCGTGACCGACGTTCCGGCCCAGACGTTTTCAGGCCAAGGGTCATTCTGGCTGATGAGCAAATCTGCGAACTCAGCCATGCGCCGGGGGTACTTCGTCAGCAGGAGCCAATTGTGTCGGGAACCCTTGGCCGAACGTGCGTTGACAATGACTTCCTTGTAGACGTAATCGAATGGTACGGCCTTCGAGAACAGATCCCCCATGTCCCCAACGAAGATGAGGCGGGGTGTTTCGGGTGGAATCCAGGGCTTCGTGGGGCGAGCGCGGCCCCTCATGTCGGCCCACCCGGCAGCCTTGACCATCCGGCCGGGGGCAAGCCGCACTTCCGTGAAATCGCGGGCGTAGAGCGCGGGAAGCGACAGGGCCAACCGTGTGGTGTGGAGATAGCCGGCGTAGCAAGGCCCGGGCCACAACTCACAGCCGTCGCAACCCGTGGTGCCGTTGACCGTAGAGTCGCACCATTGGATGTTCGAGTAATTACCCATTTCGTTAGCCGTTCCCCTTTCGTCTGTGGTCGCAACTCGAAACAGGGCCAGCCTGTTTGCCACGACGTTGACCCCGAATCAGCCGAGAAATGTGCTGAAACCTCACCCCATATTCTTCCGCCAGCGATTGCTGAGAAATCCCGCCACAGGCATAGGCAAGCCTAATTTCGGCCACTTGCCGATCAGTCAACTTGGCGGCAGGATTTCGTTGGCCGTATTGATCTTTGAGTCCGGTTCGATGAGCGTGGCGGGTATTCTCAGACGAGCTAACCAGTTCGAGGTTCACCGGACGATTGTCGGTCTTGCGGCCATTGGCGTGATTGACTTCCTTGTCTTCCGGCATTGTCCCAAAGAACTTCCAGTAAACGATCCTGTGAGCGCAGACGCAGTAGCGATGGCCTCCAACCATCGCTCGCACTTGGAGATAGCGCTCACCGGCCTGAGTGGAAGTGCAGTGCTCGGCCCTGCGTTTTTCGCACGGAAGCAGATGCCCGCCACGATTAACGAGTGTCCTCCAAATCGAGCCATCCGGTTCGACGGTAAGCCCGCCAACCCGGAGGATCTCCGGAAAAAGCGATTCCGGCGTAACTTGGATTTGACCTCGGAGGCGCGCAGGAATAGGCTTCTGGGGCATGACGTTCCCTCCCAAAAGGGTTCGTTGTGAAGTGGTCGGCCGGGATGTACCACCATCCCGAGCCGGCCCAACGATCATATCAAAATAACTGTCAAAAGTCAAGCATTGGATTCCAGTCTGTTCACCCATCCCGATCACTCGCCTCCCCTCGGTTCAACCACCAGCCGGCCATCCACGTCTTCGGTAACGCGACCGCCCGCGAGGATGATCGGAAGTACCTTCGTAATCAACACCGCATTATCCGTCCAAAACGCCACGTTTCCGCGTTCGTTCTCGTGGCGCAGTTTTTCGAGTTGCCGGGCGAAGTGGGCTTGCTTCTCTCCGCGTAGTTTTGCCGGGTCAAACCCCTCGCGTTTGAGTTCGATGAACAGCGTGCGGCCGTCGGGGAGCTCAGCCTTCCAGTCGGCCTGTCCTGGTTCGCCGAACGCGACGTAGCGGCCCGACGGATTGACCCCGCCGCCCACGTTCTGACGGACCGGCTCAAGGCCGAACATGCGAAGCGCTTCGAGCACCTCCTGCGTGACCTGCTTTTCGGTGCGGCCGGGGCGGAGGGGTTTGGTGCGGGTGGTCATGCCACGACTCCCAGTAACTCGTTCAGGTGCGCCCTGGCAACGTTGACCTCTACCGCGTTGCCGATCTGCTTCACCACGTCCCCGCGGTTCCCGGCGAACCTGTAGCCGGCCGGGAAACCCATACCCGCGGCAAGCTCGTGAGGCTGGAGCATGCGAAACAACACGTCGGCAATGATCGCACCAGAGGGCGTCACCAACCCGAAGCGATCCCTGCCTGTTATGGTGTCGAGCGGATCGTGGATCGAGAGAGGCTGGCCATTGCTGTAGTACGAGACCATGAAGGGCTCAACCAGGCCGTGAGTGCCTGAGCCGACGACGGTCGGCAGAGGAGCGCCAACAGAATGCGTACGAGGGCGCTGCCCTTCGCGCTCGCCGTAGTTCGTGGGGACCAAAAACGGTTGAACTATTGATATCGCACCGGCGCCCGCAACGGTCGGCATGGGCTGATGAACCGAGCGTGGGACCGCGCCGGAGTGCTGACCGATCACGAAGGGCTCGCACAAGCCAATGTTCCGACCGGCTGTGAGTGTCGGGATTGGCTCAGAGACCGGTAGTGCTGATGAGCCGATATGTGCCGCCGAAGTGCCGCGGAGCCGCACCAAAAACGGCTCGGGATCGACTCCCCAGAACAGCCGGATTCCTTCCATGATACGTGCAATGGTATTCGGCTTCAGCGGTGTCTTGCGCCCGAAGATCGACTTGCCGGGCAACGTCCAGTCAATGACCTCACGAGCCGCGCGCCAGGGACGAAGCGTACCGAATAGGCCGGGTTGCGGGTCTCGTTCGTGGCTGATCTCAGCCCAATGGATCTGGCATCGGCCTCGCACGGCTTCCACGAACAGGCGCGTTCGAGTCGTGGCCCCTCCGTAGTTTGCCGCGTTCACCAGTCGCCACGAGACCTTGTAGCCGATCGCCTCGAGCGCGTTGACCCAGGCGTGAAAGATTGCCCCTTTTTTGGATTTCAACGGGCGTCCATTGGTGCCCAGTGGTCCCCACCCCTCGAACTCCCGCACGTTCTCCACCAAAATCGCGCGCGGTCTCAGTGCTTCCGCCCAGCGCACGACATGCCAGGCCGTGGACCGGCTCTGGTCGTCACAGGGCTTGCCGCCGCGGGCATTACTGTGATGAGTGCATTCGGGGCTCGCCATCAACACGTCGAGCCTTCCAGGGCATATCCTGCGCGGATCGACCGAATCCAATCCGGTGCAGTGATGCTCAGCCGCGGGGTGATTCGCGGCATGAGTCTCGATCGCGACCGGCCAGTGGTTCACCGCGGTCAATTTCAGTTTCAAGCCGCGCAATTCGCACGCTTCGATCAAGCCGGTGGAGGTTCCGCCGGCACCCGCAAACAGATCGGCCGCTACGATGGTCTTCAATCGTGATCTCCGCATATAGTCAAAATTCATTCCGTCTCGGGCTCCCTCTCCATCCTCCCCACCTCCACCGCCAGCTCCCATGCCGCCAGATCGATCGCCCCTATCGTCGCCGCCGGGCACGCAAGGATGCACTTAGCCCCCGCGAGCAGGTTATCGCGGGTTCGCTCCAGAATCGCACAGAAGGCCGCGTAGGGCGTTTCGGGGCCTCCGACGGGGAAATTCCCGGTCAGGTCACTGTAGATCACGCTATCAAGCCGCTGGGCGGCTTCCGCGAGATTCCGCCGGCATTCGGTGGCGTTGGTGCGCACCCAGCGGCGGCCTTCGAGGAGCAGATCGCGGACGGCGGCGAGTTGGGCGGCGAGGGTGGTCAAGGGTTGGCTCCCTGGGGTGTTGGTGTGACGACAGACGCGACCTTTCCCGTTCCCTGGCACTCCGGACAAGGCCGCGTCTTTACGCCCTCGTCCCGCGACCAGCCCACGAACGCGGTAGCCTTCCCCGCGCAATCGGGACATCTCCCGGTTTGCTTGACCCACTCGGTCTCGAAGGCGTTGTACTGCGCGACACTGATGATGATTTCGCACTCCGTTGATTTGTCGCGCCGCTTCCAGTTCGGTCGCCCCTTGGCTATGCCGCGAAGCCTGGGCGGAGCGACCGCGCCTCTGAGTTTCCAGCCGATAGCCTCGTTGCCAGCGCGGAGCGATTCCCAGCGAAAGGCCGACCATGTCTCGGGTTGGCCAAGCGAGCGGCGGGCAAGGGATTCGAGGATGGTGTGGTTCATCGGTTCAGCCTCCCGCTCGGTTCGTCTTCGGGGTCGCTCAGCGGCAACTCCTGCACACCAGCCTTGCGCTGCCGGATCAGCGTCCGTAGGCCCGCGACGGCCTCGTCGTACGTTTCCTTGCACGCCCTGGTTTGTTCCTTGGCTGCGAGCCAGTCAGCCTCACAGCGGGCTACCCAGGATTCAGAATCAGCCACCAGTCGGCAGGTCTCGGCGTCGTAGTCGGGCATGATGGGTCGGGGCCTTTCGGTTAGGGTTGGAGGTCAGAACGTGGGTGTCAACCAATCGCCGCCTCTTCGGGCAGTCCGTACCGCCACCAATCGAGCAACGCGTCGGGATTCGTCCTCAGTTCTTGTTCGAGGCAGGCGCGCCACGAGCGCGGATTGCAGAGTTCTCGCATCACGTCGGACATCGACATCGAGCCCGCGTGAGGGTCTTGCGATGCCTCGTACAAAAGATCCTCCACGTCTCTCGCGATGCGCTCGGCCGCTTCGTGGGCGTCCTCGCCGGGGCCGATGTTCCGCAGATTGCGAGCGATTCGATTGAGTCGAACCGCTAGCGTGTCGCCTCTGATTCGCATGCAATGAACACTCATGGCGCCCCTTTCAGAAGACCTTTTCTTCCCAGTCGCTTTGGCAATTCTGATTCGAGTGCGCCAGGTTCTCGAACCGCGAAACACCGCCGAAGAACGCGAGACGGACAGCTTTCGTCTCTCCCATCCGGTTCTTCGCGATGAACGCGTCGGCCTCGTTCGCGCGCTCGCCGGGATGGTAAAACTCATGCCGGTGCAAGAGCACGACCACATCGGCATCAGCCTCGATCTGGCCGGAGTCGCGGAGGTCCGCGAGCCGCGGCCGTCGGTCCTCACGCAGTTCGCTCTGGCGGTTGAGTTGATGGAGCACAACCATCGGGATCTGAACCTCGCGGGCGATGTTCTTCAGTCCCGAGGAGATCCGCGATACTTCGGCCTGTCGGGACTCGCCTCTTTGGGGCTGACCGTCGATCTTCCCGAGGTAGTCGACAATCATCAGGCCAAGACCCTTCGTGGCCTTCAGGTGCCTCGCGATCGCGCCGATTTGAGAGATCGTCCGCCCCGGCGTGTCGTCGATATCGAGCTGGCCTCCGGTCAATTCGTGAACCTTCCGCGCGAGCAACCCGAGGTCATTCTGCGTCAGCCTTTCCGGTGCCTTGAAACGGCCGGCGTCGATACGGCTCTGGCTCGATAGGAGCCGTTTGCCAAGTTCCTCGTAGTCCATTTCGAGGCTGATGAAGCTGGTGTAAATCCCAGCCTGGTAGGCCGCGCGTTCGGCAAGGTTCATCGCCAGAGCGCTTTTCCCCTGGCTCGGACGAGCCGCGATGATGATCAGGTTGCCGGGCCGCAAACCGTCGATCACTTCGTCGATGGCGTGAAGCCCAGTCTGAATCCCCTGCGCGGAACCTTCGAGCCGGGCATAGATGTTTTCCAGTGCCGCCGCGGCCGCCTGAGCGCCGGTCACCACGCGGGATTTGATACGCGATGCCGTGATGGTAAAAATCCGGCGTTCCGCAGACGTAAGGAATTCGTCAGCCGTTGTCTCTTCGGCGTACCCGTCCCGCAAAATCTCGTTCGCTACAGCGATCGACTCACGCTTGATCGCTTTCTCTCGAACGATTTCCGCGTGGTGCTTACCGTTGGCACCGTGAGGCGTACAGTCGAACAGACTGGCCAGAAATTCGTCCCCACCGACTTCGTCGAACTGCCCGCGATGAATGAGCGTGTCGGCGAGCGTCAAGGTGTCGATCGGCTTCCCGCCGTTCCGCATGTCGAGCATGGCTCGATAGACGATCTGGTGTGTGTCGCGGTAGAAATCATCGGGCCGAAGAATCGTCGCGATTTCGTTCATCGTGGCATTGTCGATCAGCACCGCGCCGAGAACGCTTCGCTCAGCTTCGAGGTTCTGGGGCGGGAGCCGCGGCGGCATCGGTGCCGGGCGGTCGTGCTGAGGCTTGAATGCAAGCGTCATTGGGGCATCTCCTTCGCGGCATGCTTCGCCGCGAGTTCGGCTTGAAGTTTCCGGTTCTTCTCACGTTGGTTCGCTTCGATGCGAGCGAGCCGGACGTCGGCGTCGGGGGAGGCGACGTGGTAGACGATCGGTTCGGACTCAGCCTTTTTGGCAGCCTTCGCGGCTTCCTGCTCGGATGTCGAAGCTCCGGCCTTTTCCCATTTCCGAAGGCACCCGTTGGCGTATCTGACGATGTGCGTGGGATCGTTTGCTGCGCCGGCCAGAAGAGCCTCCCTGATCCAAGCGGCCTTGAATCGGGATCGTACCCAGAGGCGAACGTTGGGGCCGATGTTCTGGAGTTCGTAGATGCCGCGATCTCGGAATGCGCCTTGAGCCCACGAATCAACCGCGTCTACTTCGGCTTCAGTAGTAGTATTTTCTTTTTCAGATTTTTTATTATTTTCGCGCACGCGATCTTCTACGCGCGAGGGATTTTGTAACGGTGTACCGTGACAAACGTCGTCATTTTGTAACGGTAGACCGTGACATGCATGTGTGGGTTGTAACGGTAGACCGTGACACTTATCGCCCTCTTGTAACGGTGTACCGTGACATCCATGCGTGTCATCTTGTAACGGTGTACCGTGACAGGTTTCACTCTCACCGCGACTCCTTGCAGCGGTGGCATAAGCAAGTTGTTTTGCATTCAAGAGCGGTTGGCCGCACTTCGGATTGATCCATTCATGGGCATTCTTATTGACCCAAACGCCGTCCGAATCTTCCAAAATTAAGCGTGACGCGACCAGCCACTTCTTGGCCTCGTGGACCCGCTGCCGCGACGTTCCCCACTCGTCGGCGAGGTCGGAGCACTTGAGCAATACGGGGAGCGGATCCGACCACTTGTCGCGAGTGCGAAAGCGGGGGAGAGCCCAGGATTGTTCGACCACGTGCCAGAAGAGCATGCCGACGTTTTCCCCTAATCCGAGCGCGAACACGGCGCGTGCAATGTCCAATGCCCAGGGCATGTATTTCTGCCCCTGACTCAGTTTTCCCCACGCTGAAGGTTGCGGTTTAGCCACGTCGCTACGTCATCGCTGTCCAGGGGTTGAGAGGGAGTCGATTCTTGACGGCTTCGGATAAGGGAGATCCTTCAAACTGAGCCGTTTCGCCTTGGCCTCGCCAGTTCGCGATAAGGCCCTCCAATAGAGGTGTTTCCCTTCGTCGTAGTGGGGATCAACAGTGATTCCCTGCGAAGCAAGACGATCGGGAGACTGTGTTCCCCAAAGATGATTCGCCCGTCTTCCGGTAATGAATTTGCCTTCGTAGAGAACGCCGTCCATTCGTGGTGAACGAAAGCCGCCGTAACGCCAGCCGCACGCCTGATAGATGCCTCCGTGATGCCCGTGCGTGGCGTCGGCGAATGAGACAAGTAAATCCGCGCCGGATGTCCTGAGATGCGAACAGGACAAACGAATCAGAAGAGTTAAGGGAATTCTTGGGCCAGGGCGACGAACAAGTCGGGCGAGTTCCCAAACGATCTCACTCCATCGCGTCGGCGGGAACGTCCAAATCGCCGCAGCCACAGGCTCACCCGCGTCTCCGAAAAGACCACACGGAGAATGAAGACTTGTGATAAGTTGGATATTCGAAGGGATGCGATGCGAGTAATGAAACCGCTTCACCAACTCAAAAGCGTCACACTTCATCCCAATGCGAAACGAAAGCGCGGAGGCCGGGATCGAACCGCCCCCTGCGTCCTGGTTGGACGCCGTGCCACCTTGAACACCTCCCGCGCGATTCACGATTTTCTCCTCGGTTTTCTTCATAGTGCCTAATTCTACGATTCTTGTGATTCAGTGTCAACGTTACCTTGCGATTGACACACGGAAACTCTTGTCTATAATCTTGTTGCAGGTTGACCGAATCACCCGATAGACTTTGAAAGGAGGTTGGATGCAGACGGCGCTTCTGGAACTGGAACCAATGGCTCAACCAAGAAAATCAGGGCGTCCCAAAGGGGAACCCACGGTCACGGTGCGGATCGAGCAAGACGTTTACGACAAAGCGGTCCAGGTGTCAGGCATGAAGAAAATGGACCTGGGCAAATACGTTTCGCAAGCGCTCCGGCCCGTCGTTGAGCGCGAACTGAAGGCAGAGGCAAAGAAGATTCTCGGCGAGAAGTAAAAGAGGTGCGGAGAGCGCCCGCCCCCAAGCAGCGCGCTCCCCGCGAGGTCGGATGATCACCAGATGATCTGCGGTTCTTCGTCCACCTCCTCCCACTCGTCATCCGTGCCGTCGTCGTCCAGGAATTCGCAGTATTCCGCGTGGCACTTCTCGTGAAGAGGCTCCTCGTCCTCGGTGAAGTAGCGCGTGAAGCCGCCCGCGATGGGTTGGAAGCACCAGCCGCATTGCAGTTCGGCTTCGTCGGACACAGATCACCTCTCTTCCTTCGTGAGATTAAGCGTTCTCGCCGCGCCCCAGATGAACGCCCGGAGTATGTCGCGTTCCTTTGCCGCATCCCGGCTAAACGCGCACGTCGCAAGCCAAGCCCTTGTAAACCGACGGTGGTCTTGCCAAGGAACCATGTCCGTCAGGCCGTTCCAAAACTCGATCAGATCAGTAACGTCTGAAGCGGAGCCGCCGAAGTGGCAGACGAAAACCGCGATCTCCTTTGGCGATTTGCGAAGCGCCAAGACGGCCTCGAAATAGTCGACCCTCGAGATGTCATTGAGGTCGTCGGGCACAGATCACCTCCCCTCGATCACATTGAGCCGCGCCTTATCCCTCAGCAGTTCCGCCGCCAGCACGTTGTACGCTCCCGCCGCCACGGCCTCGTCGCGGTACGTCCCACCGTCGTACAGCCTGCCCCCGACGCGAATCTGAACATGCCAGCGGCCGTAGGGCGTCACGTAGACCCCGCGATATCGCGACTTGCCCCATGCCGCGCGGCGGGGGCCGATGGGCGGCTTGCGCGCTGGCTTGGTCGCCGTGAGGCGACGGGTCGCGGCCTTGCATTGGCGGATGATGTCGGCGAGAGACAAGATCACCTCCTTTCGGTTTCGGGTACCAACCACGCGCTCGCCATCACGTTCCGCTCCTCGTCCGTCAGTTCGGGTCGATGGTGCTCAGGGTGCGGATCGTTGGGGCAACCCTGCCAGTGGAATGACCGCTCCATCTCGGCCATGTCGGTCACGTAAAACCGCCCGTCCTTCGCCCGCACAACGTCCAGGGACCACTTACCCTCGAAGTGTGGGCTCACCCGGCGAACCGTCTCCTGAATATCACTCACATCGTCCGGGTTGCACGAGTTGATCAGGACGAGCCGATCTTTCCAGTCTGGCACCGAAGCGTTGCGGATCGCATCTTCGGGCCAATAACTGTGCATGCACAGCGGCTCGGACTTCCCTCCCTCAAAAAAGCACCGGAACTCCCGAGCAACCGGCATTCCGTCGAACGCCGTGAATGAGTGCTCCAACTGCAGGAATTCCCTCACGGCCCACGTCCGGGTCGAGAGTCCCAGCATGTCGGCCATTTCGGAGAACTCGACCAGCGCGGCAACGTGGCTCACCAGATCCTCGCCGCGCTTGAGGTAGCAGGTTCGCCGCCAGTCGTGCTTGCCGCTCGTCTGGCCGGTCCGGAGAAAGCATGGGTAGCCCATGCCGTCGCAGATCGCGCGGAGTGCCGAAAGAAAGCCGTCGAAGTTCTCCGGGGTCTTGCCGTCAAGTAAGTCCGAGAGCGCTACGTCGGTCGTGAGAAGCACCGTCCTAGGGGCGGAAACCCTAGAGCGTTGCAAAATCGGCCACCAGAAGGCCATGTCGTCGCGATCTTCGGTCACGATCACCACCTTTCATTCGCTCTTGAGTTCTCGGGTCTCGAATAGGTCCGCCAGGTCCGGGCACTCCTCGCAGAGCTTCCGCACGTAGCGGCTCACGTAGGTGTTGTTTAGCCGTGGCGCGTCACCTCCTTTCTCAACATCACAGTACCATCTGATGCGTTCCCAAATTGCCTTGCCGCCGAAGCGTGTGCGGCCAGCGGCTTTGGCCTCGTAGGCGAATCGCTTGAAGAGCGTGAACACGACCGGGAACCGTGCGTCGTAAGCCCGGAACCGCTCCCCGATCGTCAGCGGCTCCGAGGTCGTTGCGACCGTGGTTGCCGCGTCGAAATCGAGGAGCATTTGTGCCACGCTATCAGCCTCCAAAGGGCGTCCGTGCCCGCCCGCTCCGTCGTGGGTCAGTCGCCGCCGTTCTCGTAGTCGGGGTTCCCGCCAGCGTCGGGTACAGCGGCGGTAGTCGCGTCGTCACGATCTTCGGGCGCCATCAGGTCCGGGCATTTCCGGTACACGTCCTCGCGCCGACGCTCGAATTGTTCCTTGGCGTATCGCTTCATCTCTTGTCCGATCGCCTGTTGTTCACGCTTGTCGCGGAAGTAGACGATTGCGACGTACTGGCCGAGCTGCCGAACCTTGGTATCTTCGGGCACGATGCGTTGATCGAGACGACCCGTTTCGACGCACCACTTGAGGAGATGGCTGTCAACCTGATGAATATTCATCGGTTCGACGCACGCCTTGGGAAGATCGCGGCCGTCGAGCGTGCATGCGCCGGTGGCGTTTTGCCAGGAGTCAACCCAGGCGGCATTTTGCGTAGCGATCCAACCACGCAGGCCCTCGAGGTATTTTTCCCTTTGCTCGGGGCTGGCGTATTGCCCTGATGCGTGGCCGCTATTGTTCTGGGGACGCTCGCGTTCACGCTCACGCGATGGGAATGCCTCGTTGACCGAATGGCGCGTCGGGCGGTCGTCCGGTTCGCTATGCGTACCGTGGTCCCCATTGCCTCCGTCGATGTCGAATGTCTTGAAGTCTTCAACGTCCTGGGTGAAGATTTCTGAGAGGCACCCGAGCGAAAGCGCGGCCGCGACATCGGCCCGCTTGACCGCCATCTTGAGGACCGTGTTACGCACGTCCCAAACGTTTTCGTTTTCAGCCTGGCCTTGCGGCTGACCGGTAATGGCCGCGTCATTGTCTCGGAACTTTTGACCGCAGCCGCCCTTTTTCGCGAAGCAGATGAAGCCGCCGCCGTACTCCGTCTTACCGCGAATCACGCTCTCCTGTCCGCAGCTCGGGCACACGAGCCCGGCCTTGCGATAGCGGTAGCGGCCCTCCATTGTGGAGCATGACCCCGAGCCCTCGCCGATCACTTCGTCGGTCGCTCGGCTGATCAGTTCCGTTTTCACGACCACTTCCATGTGTCCAACCGAAGGACCACCGAACTCGACCGGAATCCGCTCGATCTGGTGTCGCGGCCAGCAGTTGAAAAGAAGGTTGACCTTCTCGGCTCCCGGTTTGTAGAGACACTTCTTGGCAACGCCGGGGATGAGCCCGAAGTCTAGGCCGTCCTTCATCTCGTTCTGAACGAAGGTGCGGACAGCCTTTGTCGTCTCCATCGTTGCAATGACGTGGTCGGCGCCGAGCGATGGCAAGGTCGTCAGTGTGCCATGCCCGTTTGCTCGCGGCGCTAATGCCGTACTCATGATCTCCCTCGAAGTCGGCTAAACGCTGGGATTACCTGGAGTTCTTCCCGACCGTTACGGTTCCACAAGCCGAAAAGCATATCTCCAACACGGTGGTACTTGTTGCGTGATAGTTCGAGCGCGATTTCAAGGTCGCGCCAAGTCGCCCTGTCGCGGATGTAGGTGTTAGCGGCCCGCTCGATTTCGTCCGGCGTTTCAGCGGCAACAAGGTTCACTCCTGGCTGGTAGAACGGCCAGGGTGTAAACTGCGTCGGGCGTTGTCGGCGAGCGTAAACGGCCATCAGTTTTCGTCGGCCTCCCCTCTCATTAGCGCCTCGTCCATCGCTGCCCAGTGGTACGGCGCGACCTCCTCGCACCCCTCGAACGTCCCACGCTTCGCCACCCACGCGAGGATCGCCTCGAGCGCTCGGCCGTACCCCAGGTCGATCAGGACCGGCGCGAACCGTCGGCGGATGTCGGCTCGTCGCGCGGCAACCACGAGTTGCTCCCATCGCTCCGTCCCCTCCCGCGGCGAGCCGTGCGCCTGCCACAGCCCGAGCGGTACGCCGTGGTAGGTCGGTGCTGTGCGGTCGATCCGTGCTTCTGGGCAGGGACCGTCGGGTAGGCGGAATTCGCGGGCGAGGGCGCGTTCGAGGGTCGTCATGGTCGTTATCTCCCTTCCTCGCTTCGCTTCGTTCTTGGGGCTGGCGGCGCGGCCCCCGTCATTTGCCGCGCCGCACACCGCCCGATCCTGCCGACCATTGGGCGAGAGACGGTGAGAAGCCGCCTCCCCGACACGTTGACTGCCCGTTGGCCTGCGGTGCGTTCATTGGGTGCCACCGGGTAAATTGTACGATTCCAATCACTGGAAATCAAGCGGTGTCTCAAATCGTCGGCTAGAATCTTGCTTTGCGGTGACCGAAACATATAATGAAACCAATGCGAAAGGGCTTTCCTCTCGCGATCCCCTTTGTTCTAGTGATTGGAGGTATTGTGCCCGGGGTGATGGAGTCCGAAGTCATGACTGAGAAGCGGCAACGCGGGCGTCCGAAGACTTCCCAGCGAACCGACCGAACGGCAAGGATTGATACCAAGGTGCTGGGCTGGGCTGAGATTGTCGCGAAACATGATGGCGTCACCGTCGCTGAGTTATTGACCGAGATACTTCGAGAGCCGCTGAGACGTCGTGTGGGGAAGATTGCCAAAGAGAGTCTTGAGGAAGGGGCTTGACTCGTAGCCCCGGCGAACGCGACCGCCCAGCTTTGAAGGGCCTTGACGGTCGCGCCCGCCAGTGGTTTTTTTGCCCCTGCCGGTCTCGTCCCGACAGGAGCCGGCCCGACTGCCGAACAGTGCAGGCCGTGGGTTTGCGTGTGCTTCAGCCTCTCCCCGCATAGCCAGCCGGCACATACTCCGGCCACGTGTGGTCGAGTTCATCGGGTATCACGACGATCCGAACCCGCTTCAGCGGTCCGCGTCCCGTTTCGGTCGGGTCGAACTGCGTTTGAAGCTGGGTAAGCTTCCGCTCAAGCGCGGCGTCCTTCATCGCAGCGATGAGCAGATCGAGGAATGTCTCTTGGGGGTTCATTGCAGCGGTCTCCCGGCTTTTATGGCTTCCATGTCGGCGATCTGTTGTGCGGACCAATCGAACATGCCTTTGTCCGGCAGTCCCAAATCGACGCGACGTTGGCGATACGCGGAATCCGCCCTTTCGTGCGACTTGATCACGTCAAGATTCGCGATTGCGCAGAGCCGTCGGTGCTCGAGTTCGCGGACGCGCATGTTCTCTTGCTCTGCCCGGCGCTTCGCGAGGTACGCTTGAGCTTCTTCGGCGTCGGCCCCGACCGGATCCCCATCGGGCCACCAGAGAAATGCAGGTTCGCCATCTTCCGTCGAAAGCGGAAAGTGCTTGTTGCACGCGCAGCAAAATGTTCCGGTATAGAACTTTGGATCGCGAGCGTAGGTCTCGGCACACGCGGTTGGCATCGTGGTTTTCGTGCCGCAGGCCGTATGTCGATACTCCCGCCGAACCGGGAGCACGTAGCCTTTGGCTCGCTCGTCTTCAGAGAGCACGAGGTACGCCGCCTGCTGGCCATTGGCGAGGATTTGTTGCAACGCTGGGTCGTCTCGATCTGTTGTCACGCTCATGTTTTTACCCCTTCCTTCTCCACCACCCGATTCCCCAAGTGCCACCGCCCGCACACCTCGCACCGATACGGGTGCAGCACCCGCCCCGTCGGGAGCCGAAACTGCGTCGCGTCCACCATCCCGCGTAGCGCGGTCATCGCGTCGGCGAGGGTGGCGTGTGGACGCTTGCGCTGACAGATGAGAGTGGCGTTGAGGGTGGTCATGCCGTGATCTCCGCCGGGTCAGGATTTGCTACTCGTTTTGCTCGCGCCGTAGACCAGAATCGACAGCCAGAACGCCGACGCCCACGTTGACAGATTGACCGGGATGGCCAGCCCGAACAGCGTGTTGAGCGCGAGAATCGTGAACCAGGGGCCAGCCAGGGCGAGCCCGACTAGGATCAATATCAGGGCCACTACGCCAAGACCCTTTAATGTGTCGTCCCTCACTCGATCACCCCTGTCTGCCAAAGCCGAAACTCGTAGAAGTCGCACGCATCCCCGCGAACCACGCTCTCCGCCACCCAACCCATAGCCTTGAGGAACAGGTGCCCGGTGAGGTTGTCGTCCTTCAGGTGCGTCAGCAGGTACGAGCGTTGATGCGAAAAGCATTTATCCTTCAGGTGGTTCGCCATCTGACGCCCGACTCCACGCCGGCGGGCCTCGGGAGCCACGGCGAAATTCGCGATCTCCATGTGGCCTTTGCGAAGGTAGTACACGAAGAACCCGACCACGCGTTCGCCGCACTCCACCACCATGCCGATGCAATGGCGTTCGCGTAGGTGACGCTGAAACTCATCCTCGGACCACGGATTCCGCAGTGTGTTCTCGATTGCCAGTACGGCGGGCATGTCGCGGCTGATCATCCAGCGGACATGCACGGCGAGGGTTGTCTTGGTGAGCGTGGTCATGCCGAATCCCTCCCCTTCTCCCGCTCAAGGTCCACCCGGACCTGCACGTCATCCCGATGAATCGGAATCGCCCGGTTGGCCGTGAAGCCGAGGCGAACTTTTTCGTGAAGGATTTCCGTGACCATGATCGTGATCCGCTTGTCGGGGAGAGAGTTCACGTCAACGTCCGACAGGTCGATGATGATGCTTTCGTTCTCATGTCGTGACAAAACCAACATCCCTGATGCCTCCGTTCGTGTCGTGATCCTCGGTTAGAGCGCCTGCCCGCCCATTCGATTTGCATGCTTTCTGCGCCCGTCCATGCTCACGCGCGATCGCCGCGGGTCACGTTCCCCGGCGGCCGAAACGCCGCGCGGTCCCCGTAGCCTCAGAGAGCACGCAAAGAAGTGCTCCTCGCGGATGTACTCAGCCGTCAATCGAATGTGCTCGCGCTCCTCGTCAGTCGATCCGTTCAGGCCGCCGATACCCCGCGCCTCCCAGGTGCGATCCTCCCTCTCGCAAGCCTCGATCCTCGCCAGACGCTTGCGGTTCTTCGTGCGGCACGCCTCGCACACCTCGCCGTCGATGTCGTACGGCGAGGCGTCGAACCGCTTGGGTAGCCCGGTCAGCCGGGAGACCTCGCCGCCAGTGTCGCCGCACGCAGCGCATGGCTTGACCTTGGACGCCGCCGTGCTCTTGCCGAGCTTCTGCCGGGCCTCCGCCAGCAGCTCGTTGCGGCACCCGGTGCAAATCCGGCCTTCGAGGTTCCATCGCTTCCCGTCGTAGCGCCCGATCGAAAGGGGACGCTCGCACAGGTCGCAGCCGGGACTTGACCCGACGATAGGCGCTGCATACGATTGCGTAAGCACAGGTTACTCCGTTTGGGTTGCGGGTCGTCTCGACCTGGCACGCCGAGACGACCCTTTTTCGTGTCGGTCACACGCTCGTCGTTCACACGCGCCACGGAAACGCCCCGCGCGCCCGCCTCCGGTCCCCGCCGCAGTCGACCGTCGACGGTGCCACCGTGATCGCCGCTTCCTTGACCGCGTTGGCCGTGGTCGCTTCCGCGAGCTGGAGTCGGGCCATCGCCCGCTCAAGCGCCTTCTCCCGGACGTCCGCCTTGCCGGCCTCGCCCGCCCGATACAGTTGGTCCAGCGCGAACATCAGGTCGTCGCGTACTGTCTGGTCGTGGTACGGCCTCGGCCAGTCGACCGCGAGGGCGCACTTGCCCGCTTCGGTCGTGAGGACCACGGCGCGACCCAGGCACTCGGGCTCGGGGAACGTGTTGGCCACGCGAGCAGCGCCACGAGCGCGGCCGAGATAGTCAAGGAAGATCGTCGGAGACATCGTGGAATCATCTCCCGTCGGTTACGGCAAGCATTGCCTCAAGGCATGCCTGCCAGTTGATGTTAGACGCGGCGGCGGACCTGGCGGCCTCAGCGGCAAACGAGGCAGACTCAGCGGACAAGGAAGCGGACCTGCCCGCAGACCAAGCGGACCTGCCCGCAGACTCGGCGGCGTACTCGGAGGACCAGGCGGACCAGGCGGCGTACTCGGCGGACCAGGCGGCGTACTCGGCGGACCAGGCGGACCAGGCGGACCAGGCGGCGGACCAGGCGGCGGACTTGGCGGCGGACCAGGCGGCGGACTCGGCGGACTTGGCGGCGGACCAGGCGGCGGACTCGGCGGACTTGGCGGCGGACCAGGCGGCGATCATTGGCAATGCCGCCATCCGCGCCGCTTCAACCTCCAGTCCAGCCGCTCGGAGCGCAATGGGCACCCACACGCGGCACGCGTAGTCGGCGCACACGAACGCGCGTTGCCGTTGTATCTCGGGTCCGTTCGCCGTGCCGATTAGCCGCGGTAGGTAGGGCTTCAGCAGTTGACGATTTTCGTCGTCCATCCGATCGTTGAGCCTCCGAACGAACGCTGCGATCACGACGTCAGCACATGCCGGATGATCGCTGTGCGCTTCGCCGGCCATCCACGCGACGAGTTCCAGGGCGCACAGCCCGTTGGAGCGGTCGGGGTGACTACCGTACGCGAGACGGTAGGTTTCGAGGTCGGGCAGGGGTAAGGCGTCGACTGCGGTCAACACGGTCTCCTTTCTCGGAAAATTTCGTCTAATAAACGTTCGCCCCATCGCGAATAAACCAGCGCGTGCCTCATCTCCTCCCGACGCAGGCACAGTCACGGTCACAGCCCGGCGAGCATCTCCCACGCCCAGCCGGCCAGCACGTACAGTGAGCAGGCCAGCACGCCGACGACGAAGAGCGTCAGGGCGCGACTCGCAAAGCGCTGGAGCCGGGTCGGGCGTCGGTGTTGGCGTAGCGGGCAGTCGTACACCATCGGGTAATCGGTCAGCGTCATCGCTGGGAGTCTCCATTGTCGTGGAATGCGAGCCGGCCAATCGTGGCGAGGCCGACGATGATCAGGCCCATAGTGAGGAGGAACAGGGCGTCGGCGGCGGTCATCGTCGCTCCGGTGGGTCAGTTGGTGCCGGCGGGTTGGACGCGGCGGGTACGGGCTTTGCTGTCGGGCGTGTAGTGGTCGCGGAGGATGTCCTGCACGATGTCCGAGATGTCGACGCGGGTATCGGCCTTTTGTCGCCGAAGCGTCAAAGCCAGATCGGGGTCGATGTAGACCGTCACCCGTTCACGGTCGCGTTCGGTTTTCGCGGGGTGAACTGACAAGATGTTGTTCCTTTTATGGGTGGCTAGTGGATTGGTTAACTGACTACCCAGACTATAGCTCCAACCTGTTGGACAATCAACAAGATTTTTGGACAGCGGCGAAAATATTGGAGGGACTTTTCCATAAGTCGTTGACATGGCCAATATTGTGGACATGGAATTCGCGACGAAACTCAAAATGCTCTGCGCCCGAACGGACACGACTCAGCGTCGGCTCGCCGAATTGCTGACGCTGGCGGGCATGGAAACCAGCAAGTCCACCGTGTCGCTCTGGTTCAAGGGGGAGTACACCCCGGACCTATCTCGGGCGCAGTGGATCGCTCGGCACTTCGGCGTGGCCGTGGAGTACCTGGCAAACCCTGACGTGACGGAGCCGAGTCAGGTATTCATGAGCGCGGATGAGCGTGAAGTGTTGGGAACGTTCCGATCGCTTGGGCTAAAAAAAGAAGCCGCCGTGAAGCGGCTGATGCGCGGCGGGTCTTCTCTTCCACCCGAAGGGGAAGGCTACGGCGATGAGGCCGAAGACGACAAGTCGGCGAAGAACAGGAACAAGCGGGCTTCAAAGTGAGCCCGGTTCGAGTTGGATGTCCATCCATCCGAGTTCGCCGATTCGCTGAGCCGTACGAGGCCGGTCTTGCTCAGCAACGCGGTCCCACTGGGAATAGGTCCACACACTCACGAGATAGCGAAAGCCGTCGATTTCGCGAATGGCCTTATGGGGAACGACGGCGAACGGCAGCACGCTAGGGGCCAAAACTCGGTTCAACCTCGAACCCTCCTTTCCCTCTCTCCGTTCCGCGAAGATGAAAGGAGCCCCCATGCTAGACCGATCATTCGCACATTGCAATGCCCCAACACTATGCACGTTTTTTGACACGTCCCTGTCACCGTCGAAACGCCGCTCCCTCGCAACCGCCTCGGTGCGCGCCATGACGATAGACCCCTGGCTACCCAGCCTCAGACGGGATGCACGCGGACGGTCGCCGCGCGTCTTGATGTGCCCGACGCTGGTTAGCTGATGTACAGTATGATGGACGGGAGTTCAGGAGTCAAGGGGCGGGAGAGAATTGGGGAGGGGAGGGGTGGAAGCCGTGATTTAGCGGGTCGTCCTGCCGACGAAGCCTTGCGGGTCGCAGATTTGCTTAGGCATCGGTCGATCCTTTCAGGAGCTTGCGGCCGGCCTTGATCGCGTCGTGAATCTTTTGCGGCGTAGGGTCGATCCTGTTCGGGATTGCCTCCCACGCCTGTACGATCGCCTCCAGGGCCGCTCGGAGTTCCGCGGGCGTCGGCCTTGTCTGTGCCGCGTTGTAGCGGTCGATTGTAGCCTGGGCGGCTTCGCGGGTGTCGAACAAGCGAGACGGCTCGTCTTGGCCCACAGATTCGTATCCCCGGATCTCTCCATCGACGCAAAGACATTCCCGTGCGCCAACGACTGGCACAAACCAACCTTTAGGCACGTACCGATAGACCGGCTCGCTCGGCGTGTATTTCACGTCGTCTTCTCCTTAAACCCCAGCCCCCGGAATACCTCACACAGAAACGCCTCCGCGCGCTCGCCAATGCCGGGGTTGCCCGACTCACGGTTCCCCGCAATGTTGACCGTTTGGACGCCGATAAGCCAGTCGGCGACCTGCGAGGGGAGAATGCCCGGAGACATGACCTTGAACGGTACGCCATAGGCCAGACATGCGGATCGGGTCGACGCGAAGCCGCGGCTGTCGGTCCGGCCGAACCAAAGCGTTGCGTCAGAGTCTTTGACGTTCAGGCGGGTGCGGACGGGATAGTCCGGACTGTCGCACTCCGCCAACCCGTAGTCGGCCAGCCAGGGGGCGGGACCGGTCTCGGTCAGCCAGCCGCGAGGGGCGTAGCCTCCGGTGGGGACGCTGAAGCGGCGGGCGACACTAAGGGCGGCCTGGTCGACGCCGAGTTGACCGCCGGAGATGACTTTGGTGATCATGCGTCGTGTGTTTCCTGCGGGGCGTTACGCAAGGATGGAATCTCCGTGGCTACTCTGATTCAGAGTGGGTCGCAGAGCGCAAGGCCCTCTGCCGGGCATTACGCAAAGACGACTATCGTCATTGGCGATAGTCGAGCGAAGTCGCAGAGCGCAAGGCCCTCTGCCGGGCATTACACGTATCTTGCCGACTGGTGTCCACCCGCTATAGATTAGTCGCAGAATCCAAAGCCTTCTGCCGGGCATTACACGACGCGACAGGTCATCCGGGGTAATCGTTTCGCTGCGGTCGCAGAATCCAAAGCCTTCTGCCGGGCATTACACCACATGCACTCCTGGAGGGAGGTTCCCCCCTGGATCGTCGCAGAATCCAAAGCCTTCTGCCGGGCATTACACCCTCGCCGAGAGAGCAATCGCCGACCTCTACTCCGGGTCGCAGAATCCAAAGCCTTCTGCCGGGCATTACACAGAGAAGGGCTCCAT
>Ga0134128_10000309_pt1 | contig 69385 bp, 62 predicted proteins | sample KB31754_FD_96462 | JGI IMG/M metagenome (GOLD analysis project Ga0134128, IMG submission 96462) | Terrestrial soil microbial communities with excess Nitrogen fertilizer from Kellogg Biological Station, Michigan, USA - KB3-175-4 | ecosystem: Environmental > Terrestrial > Soil > Unclassified ... | reverse complement strand
TCTAACTTGTTAGCGATGATCATTTGATCGGATAACATGTGAATGATATAACTTATTTCAGGAATTATATAACGACTGATACTATTAATACGTTCATCTTTGCACTGCATCTTTTATTCAAGCAATTAATTGTATGATTTACTGGTATAACAACTTGCAGAGAAATAATATAACCAATAGTGAAGTTCTGAAAAAGCTACAGGCATATACAGCATTATATAAAAAAAACAAACCCAACAATTGTAATCCGGCAATCGGAATAGACACTATAGTATTAGATCTAAGAATTAATAGTCTCCAAGCAATGTTGCTATTGAAGGAGTTAGAACAAAAAGGTGTTATAAAAATAGACAGCAAAGAAATTCAGCCCAAAAAATTAAAAAATAATCATTTGGGGTATGTAACACTTCTGTAATCCTTATAATAATATTCATGCGATTGCGTAAGAGGCACTATTTAATTTCGTAAAAAAGAAATACTCCACTTTAACACCTTTAGTTACCAATTAAGATTATCTCACTGACTTAAAAAAATCATGAAACACAATCATCACGAAGAAGCAGCAAAACATCACCAGGAAGCAGCTAAGCATCACACTGAAGCTCATAAAGCTAATCAGGAAGGTAACGATAAAAAGGCTGCAACTCATGCTCATGCTTCAAAGGAACATAGTGTAAATGCCGATTATCATGCTGACGAAGCAGCAAAAAAGCATTCAGAGAATAATTCTTCTAAATAATAAGACGACTTATTATACTTACTATCATTGCCGCCACTTGGCGGCTTTTTTATTTCTAAATTCAGCAAACATGTGAATGATACAATATATCCATACAATTGTGTAACACTAATAGTCTGTAATAGTCCCAACTTTGTACTGCAAATTTTTATTGCATAAAACAAAGACTATGAAAAAACTTATTCTGCTTACCGTGTTTCTCGCAGGGTGCATCCTTGCTAAAACCAGTGCACAGTCGATAACCGCTGTTGCCAATATCGGCATGCAACCCATTTGGGGACCGGTAGGCTATGATCACGTTGATTACTATTATCTGCCAGACATTGATATTTACTATTATGTGCCACAGCGTGAGTACATCTATAAAACTAAGAAACACTGGGTTACAACATCTGTACTGCCTTCACGTTATCACGATTTCGATTTCTATACAGCGCATAAGGTAGTTATCAATGAAGACAAACCTTACCTCAATAATTCTAACAGAACTAAGTACGCGCAATTCAAAGCCCAACATGACCAATTGGCTATTCGCGACAACCATGAACAAAAATATCTTGAAAATAAAGATCATCCTGAACATGACAGGTGGATATCTTCTCAAAACCGTCAGGATCAGCTAAACAGACTAATGGAACAAGATAGAGTAAACAAACAATCTCAGCAGGATCAGCAAAGCCGGAACGATCTGCAAAGCAAGGAAGACCAACATAATAAAGAGTATCAGCAAAACAAGATGGACTTGCAAAACAAAGAAAATCAGCACAGCCTGCAAAACCAACAAAATCAACAGGATTTAAATAATAACGAAAATAATGACAAACATTAATAACTATAACGATCCTGTATTAAGACAAAGGCCCTTTTCAGGGCCTTTAATATTGGCCAATGTGTGAATGATGTAACTTATTTCTACAATTGTATAATACTTGGTGTGCGAAAAGAACCACCTTTGCACAGTGATTATTCTATCACGTTTTAAACACCAAAAATGACTGTTACAACATTAAGCAATTCCGCAGAAACCAAAGATGAAGTAAAGCAACCAATTTCTATCGTTAATGATAGCAAAAAAGGAATTGAGAATCATAGGCAAGCAGCAACACATCACCAGGAAGCTGCAAAGCACCACCTCGACGCCGCTAAGCATCATGAAGCTGGGAACGATGAAAAAGCATATGAAAGCACTACATTGGCAAATGGACATTCTGTTATTGCATCTGATTATCAAAGAGAAGACGCAAAACATCATGCTTTAAATGCTAAGTAGGTGATTCGTTCCTCTTAACCCAAAAATTAACCAAACATACCTCATTATAAACACTCCATCACAATGTATTACGTAAAGGGGCTATATTATAGTCCCTTTTTTTATATTATATGAATAATGTAAATTATGTATTTAATCGTGTAACACTTGCTAACGAGCCCCATTGTACCTTTATGAAGATCATATACATGCGTTAAGAAATACAGCCCTCCATTAGAAAATAACAAGTATTAAACCAAATTATTCCAAGCCAGAGGTCATACAAACGATGAAAACAATAAATAAAGAACAACTAGACAACTTAAAAATCGGAGATACAATAAAAAGATATTCATCGCAGGCAGAGACAAAGGATAATTTTTACCAGGAACAAGGAAGAAGCGTAGATACTTTCATAATAAAAACGATAAATCCATTAAACCAAATGATCGGTCTGATTATACAGAAAGATGTAAACAGTGCCCTATCAGATGCTCCTGTTAACATAGCACGTTTATACAAAAAACGGGATGATTTTATTATCGAAGGCGTTTGGTGGATATAAAATTGTGTAAATGGTAAAATTATTTTTAGTAGTGCTTAGCATATTCAATTTTCAGGCTAGTATATGTAACAGCCAGGAAGCAAAGGTTGAAAGCTCAATAAAGAAAGTTGGAAAACTTGTTAAAGTTAAAAGGGATACTGCATTTATTGATGATCTGACAACGCAGATGACATTGCGGATATTTGGCTCAAAAGATTATATTGATTATAAGCTATTTGATGATCATTTTAATGAACAGATAGATTACAAGCCGAACATACCATTTACATTAGGTATAGGCGCCAGCTATAAATTTGCGGCGTTTAATATTGGGTTTGCAGCGCCCTTTGTAAATAAAAACCACGTGTATGGCACTACACATTTTTTTGATGTCTCGACCCATTTTTACCTTCAGCGCTACAGTATCGACATATATGGAAACAGCTACCACGGTTATTATTTAAATAATGCGGCCGGCCTGGTAAGTCCACCCAACCTTAATAATCCTAATTACCTTCGGCCGGATCTGCTGACAGGCTTTATAGGTATTAGCTTTCAGTATATTTTTAATGCAGCACGCTTTTCTTATTTGGGCGCATTCTCGCAGACTGAATATCAGAAAAAAAGCGCGGGATCTTTTCTTTTCGGGGCCGGCATATATACTGAATTTACAAAAGCTGACTCACAACTTATCCCCGCTAACTTTGTTGAGCAGAAATATTTTGGGGGCAGTCAATTTAATAAGTCTAATATATATAGCGTGGTGTTAAATGGCGGATATGCCTATACACTGGTTTTTAAAAAACATTTCTTTGTTACCGGTTCGCTTGACTTTGGCATAGGGCTGAACTATATTACTCTAACTAACACAATAACAGAAAGCCGTACCGGAAACTTTGAGCCATTGCTTAATACTGACTATCGAATAGCTACGGGCTATAATTCTGATAATTACTTTTTTTCAGTACAATATGTTCACTTGCTCAACAAAAGCTATACGTCTATTACCGGTACCAGGGAAGATTTTGGCACAGGGAACTATCGGCTGATAATTGCTAAAAGGTTTAAATTGAAGCATCATAATGTCATAGACAAAACAATAAACAAAGCTATAAATACATTGTCTAATTGAATCAGCCACTATCAAATGTTATTAGGCACAAATATGTGAATCATTGCATTGATTAACTGAAGGTGTTTAGTCGTTGTAAAGTGTGAATTATACAATAACATTCAATAATGCTGTAATGATTACTACGTAGAGTCTGACTACCTTGCATATAACATGTTTAATACAGTTAATTATGAAAAAATATATTATTATTATTCTTTTAGGAATAGGAATCGGATGTATTGCTACAACCAGCTCTTATGCACAGCAGGTAAAAAGCAAAACGGAAGAAAAGCAAGACAGGCAAACGGATCAAAGCCAGGATAAAATAGATCAGAGCCGAAGCAAGATGGATAAAAAAACAGAAAAGATGCATAAGAAAAATAGAAAAATGCATAGAAATGAAAGGAAAATGGATAAAGAACAAAGAAAAGCGAATGAACAATGACGATTAACATGGTCGGGCAGCCTGTTTTTTGCCCCGAGCCTGGCAAAAGATATAAAATTAAATTTATCTCACACTTAATAAAGGTGGAATAAATAGTTTTCATGCTTTCGATAGGAGCTAGATTTTAAGCATAAGATTCTGTCGAACACGAGCATTTGAAGTCGGCCACTCACCTTTATATACACCCAAGGTGACTTTTTGCGCTTTTCCTCTTAGGGAAGCATTAAGTAGATAAAGCCGCCAAAAGCCTCAGATCAGCTAAAAAAGAGTTCGAGTTTTGTCCCAACGGGATCAGCGTTATTTCTCACAATTTTATCCAACTTGGTATAAAAAACATTTTACGCTCAAGGTAAAATCATTATCTGATACAATAGCAACCTATTCAAATTTTGAAGGGGCTGAATTCCCGATAAAATTAAGGGACTGCCTGCTTTCAATAGCAAGCGTGTCGAACATCGAAGGACTTAGAATAATGACATATCAATCCTGTAAAACAGCATTGCGATTCATGTTCAATCTACTGTAGATGTTTTTCAAACTTGTTTCAGAATCTGTATTAAAAGCCTTTGCTGTTTAGATCTTCGAAAATTTTTTCTTTGGTAAGTTCGGATTGATTACAGAATTTGATAGCAGCTCTCACTTTATCCGACAGATCAAGGTAGTCCGTTATCAAATCACCTTTGTATTCGCCGCCATGAACGATAGCATTACGTTTGTTATATAATTTCTTAATATCTGAATAGTTCTCACGAATTGGTCTTTAGTCGTGGAGAGGATAAGTGATAAGTGCCTTGCAATAGTATGAGCAATCTGGTCTTTGCCTAAATTAAATAAACTCTCCAGGCAAGTCGTCAGCGTAACAAAACGAATACGTTCATCGGGAATGTCATAGGTTACCGTAAAGTTTTTAATGGCCAATTCTGTAAGGTCATTGCATTCATATTTAGCACTTAACAAATTAGACAATTCCTCTGCTTCATCGTCTGTCAAATTAAAATCACCAAATGAACCGATTGCAATTTCATGTTTCCTGGCAGTGATTTGCCTTGAAATTGATGTAATTTGAAAAAGTTGCGAGAGCCGGATTTCTCCAATCTTAAACAGCCTTAGTTGAAGCAATAGATCAGTAACTTCTGCGTAGAATTTCCCAAATGAAGCTTGTTCGACGATAAAGTCGTTGAAATGCCCCGTTATTTTGTAGGTATCGGTTTTCTGCAATAGCATTAAACCTGGATATTCCATGTGCATAAACATTTGTCCGAAAGGAGCAGAATGTATCAGGGCGCGGCGCAAATCTTCAGATATACCTTTATATTCACGTCCAATCCTGTTATTATGTGGACGGCTATCATCTTTCGGAACGTTAACAATTTCGGAAAAATTCGTTTCGAATTCAGTTGCATCAATCCATCGAAATTGATATCCTATCCGTTCTAACACCGGGTTTAATTTTAATATACTTCTATCCGCGTTCAAAACGTGTGCGTATGATTCGATGATATGCTCGCCTTGTCTATCATGTAACTTTTGTTTATTGGCTGCAAAATAGCATATAGTAGTAGTATCTTTAATGCATGGGAATAGGATCTCTTTTACCGAGTATACATAAAAATGGTGGGTGATAAGGGCAATATCAGCGTATGATACGATGGTACCATAAATTTATGCAAACCAGGAGAATTCGAGAGTCCTGATATAAACGACCAGCATGACATATTATTTGCATGTTTTCAAAATATTTTTTTCCTGAAAGACTGGCTTTTGAATGATGCATCTTTGTCAAAGGATACTAATAACAATTTTGTAAATCAGCATTTAGAAATTCAGTTGTGCCGTGATATTTGCAATAGCACGAAACACTTCGAATTAAATAATGCAAGTGTCGAAGCTGATTTTACTATTATTCGAGAGTACAATCCCTTTAGCAAGGTCTGGGGCCAAGAGCGAAATAATAAAATCATACTCTCAGATGGCCACAAATTTGAATTGAAGGCTTTAGCAGCATCTTCGATTACACTTTGGGAAAATTTTATTAGTCTTCATAGTCTTATTTGATTTTTTTGTATCCAAGCCAAACCTGCAATACAAAAGCAAGCGTTCTATTATTGCAGGAACTTCGTATCTCTTTTTTGCTTTAAAAATCAATAAACTTTTTTATCTTCGCTTAGTACAATTTAGTACCGTTTGATTGAATTTAAGAGGGGGAAATTTCGGGGCACCGAAATATTTACGAGAGTAAAACCCTTGATAATATAGGACTAAGGAGATGGGTTCGAATCCCTCTCTCTCCGCTCTTTTCTTTGAAATCCTTATAGGCGCATATTCCTTCGCACCATATTTCAAAACTATCTTTTCTTCTAAGAGATAGTATTATTAAGTAATTTTTTAAGATTCACTGCTGTGCTGCAACCTGTGTTTATTGTAGAATCATACAGATACAATTGCGGAAAATAGCCATTTGAGGTATCCATAAAAGAGAGAAAGTCATATTATCTAAAACCTAAAATACTACAAATGAGGAAGGCACCTTTTTTCTATTTCATTGTTTTTATTGCATTTACTGTATTAGCTAGCTGCAACAATTCTGACAGAGCTAAGAAAAAAATTGTCGACACCATAACAGCCGACTTCAAAGTGCAGAATAGGAATGCTTATGAGAAATTGGACAGCATTCATATAGTAAGTTACGACTCTCTAACACAAAAAAAGTCCTTCGGCATTACGTATGATCATTTGGCACGTGGTGAAAATCTTTATAATGCAATATTAGATCTCTTCAATAATGGAATCCAAAAGAGGATTTATTATCTTAAAACATACAATGATCCTGGAGTAGAAGATCGTCTTAATGTACTTCTTACTTCACGTCAGTCCCTTGTGGATTCTTTACAATCGATGGAAAGTCAGATGCAGGAACTGAAGACTCAATATCAGGCTGCTGATTCAGTTCAGTATTATGGATTTATTGTAAAGGCTGTCATGTATATAACTACAATGGACGCAACGAGCATACCTTATAATAAAACTATAGTGATTGACAAAAATAGTAATGTGCAGTATATACAAGAAATACCACCTATGAATCCACTCTTAGATAGCCTTAAGCGTACTTATGGATTATAATTAGGATCATAAGCCAAAGTATACGTAAGTCTATATAAGCTGCCTAGAGAAAAATCACATTATCCAAAACCTAAAAACATAACAATGAGAAAGACATTTCTTTTCTGTTTTATTCTTTCCCTCGTATTGATCAGTTGCAACAATTCTGATAGAGCTAAGAAAAAAATTATTGAAATCGTAACAACCGACTTTAAAAAGCAGAATAGAAATGTTTATCAAAAGTTGGATAGCATTCACATAATCAGCTATGACTCTCTAACGCAAAAAAAGTGTTTTGGCATCGCATATGATCAATTGACATATTGTGAAAACCTGTATAGTACAACAATAGATCTTTTGAATAATAAAATTCAAAGTGCGGCTGGTTATCTTGGAACATCTTATAATCGTGAGGCAAAATATTATTTTAATACATTTATTGCTTCACGTCAGGCCTTTGCGGACTCTCTTCAATTGGTAAAAAAGCAAATGCAAGAACTCTCCGCTGAATATCAAGTTGCCGATTCCGTCCAGTATAGGGGACTTATTGTTAGGGCTGTACTTTACATAACTACAATGGACGAAACAAGTGTACCCTATAATCGGACTATAATGATAGATAAACAAAACAATGTAAAAAGTATAGAAGATGTATCTGTCTTGAAGCATCAGTTAGATAGTACCTTGCAGTCTGCACAAGACCCCTCTTCGCTATGAGAATAATATATTCCTGTGCTCGATTGCGCATAAGCTGTTACAAAGCCCAATAACACGCTGGCTATTAATAAAAAGATTTTTTTTAGCATCTCTGCCTTTCAAAACTTCAAAAATACAAACGCCCCAATCACAACACTCGCAATTGCAGCAATCAGTACAGCCCCCGCAGATATATCTTTAATTATCTTCACCGATTCGTTATACTCTTTACCACAATACAAGTCACACAATATTTCTATGGCAGTATTAAGTCCCTCTGTTATCCATACCAGGCATATGGCTATCACTATTGCTATCCATTGGTAAGTAGTTAGTCCCTTTATTATGCCAAGAGAAATTACAGCTACAGTAATAAGGAGATGGATTTTTGCATTTGTTTCCCGTTTCATTAATTGCGCAATCCCTCTGAATGCATAAACAAAGCTGTTGGCCCTTCTACGCAATTTGGTAGGTTTCTTTTCATTCATAACCAAATATTTTATAAGCTTTGTGCTATTCCTTTGGCTTATCCATAAACACAGCTTCACTTACCTGCGAAAAATTATCATTCCCTTTCATGGGGAATCTGTAAGTCTGTATAAATGTAGTAAGCAACTCTTGAAATTTCTTTTCCTGCTCTGGAGTTATTCCTTTCTTCGATAGTATTCTATAAGTATAGTAATCTATCTTTCCCGATTTGTCAAAATACACTTTATTAAACACCAGCATAGTGTCGTTCCATTTAAAATTTTGTTGATCCAGGTAATCAAGTATATTCTGTAGCATTCCCTGGAACGAATTAATTACTGAATCACTCATGCCATAAAAAACAGCATTTTTATTCGATATGCTTACAGCTACTTTATAATTTTTAAAAGGTATTTTTTCTTTTTCAGCCTCATCCACCGTCATCACTTTCCCTTGCCCGAAAATATTAGTCGTTGTACTGCATACAAAAAGAAGAAACAAAATCCTCAATCTCATCAAATTAATTTTTATCGAAGCCAATATACAAAAATCCTCTGCACTCAAATATGTCATCCTGAACGGAGCCTCAGCTTTGTGCAATGGCTGCGCAGTGAAGGATCTCACTATTTAAGGAAAACAATTTGTATTTAATATCGCTTCTGCTTTGATATCTCGATCCAATTACTTCATCTCCACAGAATGTTGCAGCTCGCTAAAAGGGAACACCGATTTCACCCCATATCTGTCTCCGGTTGGCCAGTTTTGTAACACAGTTGTTACATCCATCCCCGAGTCTTTTATATAATCATACAAACCCGCTTGTCTTTTGCCTGCCTTTTTCAATGGCCCTTCTTTAGATATCCAGGCAAGGTCATTTTCAAATATTAATTTGTCCGAAGGGAAATAATAGATCACATAGTCTTTAGTATGTGTCGACTGCTTTCCTATATAGCATATCTTCATTTCAAATCTGCCATCGCTTATTGTTTTGCTGCTGTCTAGTATTTCTGTTATCAAAGGTTTGGGTTGTTGTTGCAGGCTATCCGGCTTTAAAGTATGTGGCGCAGTAGCTAAAAATTGCAGATAGCTGGTATCTTCAGGCCTTGTCAATATAGTCGCTCCATCATAAATAAAACGACGCACCCCACCTAATGCCCATGGATGGTGATGGCTGAATGTATAATATTTTATAGGCTTCCCTGGTGCTATCTTTTTTGCTTCCTGGATGACCAACTCGCCATTATCGCTGCTTAGCGGCACATCTATCACCACCAGGAAATCTTTAAACTCTACCAATCCTACCTTACTCTCCGCTTGTGGTAGATTAATGCAATACACATGATCTGCCATTTTTTCCGAGCTCACTGTTTCTGGCGTATTTTCATCTTCCTTTATTGTATAGTCTTTTGGCTTTTCCAGTAAGGTCGGCATTTCCTTTACTATACCATTTGCCGACATCGTTACCTCATCCTGTATGCCATGTATCTTTTGTATATGTATATCCTTTGCGTAACTCACTCCTTGGTATGCTACATAATCTGTATAGACAAGCGTATCCGTAACATCTCCCCACATATCATTGTTTTCTGTCGATGTCACTCTGTCCAGCAGGTAGTCCGACTTCCGTATATATAGTGATACTACCTTTTTATCAATGTTTAAAGTATACACCGCATACTGCCTATTACTTTTATCACTCGGTGATGCCTTCTGTTCCCGGAAATAATTGATAAGCATTATGGGTGAATATCTTGCTATTTCTATCGGTTGCACTGCAAATTTGCTTTTACTAACATTACCAATTTTGCTGCTCCAGTAGTTTTGTATCAGCAGTGCGGTTTTATCAAGCTGAACTTTCGTTACATAATCCTTTCCATTATCGCTCACAGTGTCTATTTGTGTAAAGCCTATTTCATTACAGCATATCGCACCCTTGCTTTTTTCATTTATGGTTTGCCAGGGCTGAGAAGCGTGATATAAATTATTTTGGTCCTCCGTATAGCTGAAGTTAATCCGCTGTCCATGCAAAGGCTTCACTTGTTTGCCACTGCATTTGTTTAGATAGTTGGTGGATTTGGCACCAGCTGTAGAAACACTGCCTATAGTGGATGCCAGAAATAAAATTGTGATAAAGTTTTTCATATAGAAGAATTTAGGCTAAACAAGATAGATAATATTTATATTTAAAGTAATGAATGTATAACCTAAATGATAGAGTTTGCTTTTAATTTATTTATAAATGGTATTTTCATCAATCAAACAAAGTATCTATGAAACGATTGATTGACCCTATCAAACTGTATCTCCAGAAAGAAACAAATAACTGTTTATTAATTACCGGTAAATGGGGTACTGGGAAAACATATTTTTTCAAACATCAACTTTCAAAAACAATTGGTGAGATTGAAACCTTAGATAATAGCCAAAAAAAATTCTTTATTGTTTATATTTCCTTATTTGGTGTTAATAGTATTGAGGAGCTTTCTCGAAAAATTTTCCTTGAAATAAATCCTTTGTTTAAAGGAAATCTTGCTAAAGGTGCGAAAATAATTGCAAGGTTATTAATGACGGTGACAAATTTAGGCGATATAGATAAGTACATAAAGGATATTAATATAGCAAAAGTAAAAACTCATGGATATGGACAAATTGTTTTGTGTCTTGATGATATTGAAAGAAAAGGTGAGAATTTAAAAATTAAGGAGTTATGTGGTTTTCTAAATAATCTTACTGATTTAAGTGGACAGAAGATTTTGTTAATAGCCGATGATGTAAGAATTAAAGAAAATGAAGAAGATTATAATACCTTAAAAGAAAAGGTTATTGGAATCCAAATAGAGTTCCCATTTCACTTTGATTATGCATTTAATAGTGTCCTGAAAGAATATGTTACCGGACGTTATGAGAATTTCTTGCAACAAAATAAATTGACTATTCAGGAATACCTTTCATTAGGAGATAATAATCTTAGAAATTTAGTGTATTTCATAACTTATTTTCAAGATGTCTTTTATGAAATTGAAAAGTATTGTGATGAGAATGAAAAGACTAACAACAGATTATGTACTCTTTTAAAAGATGAACTTTCGTCAATCCTTAAATTTGCTTTTGCAATAAGTATAGAATTTAGACAGCAACAAATTTCCTTTCTTGAGAAAAAAGGGTTAGACTCAATATATTCTATAATGGACTCTTTACTTAAGCAAGCAGGTGGAGAAGCTGAAAAAACTTATCGTGAGAAATTTATTGAGAAGTATTATTTTGGTAGTAGCTACAGTTTTTATTTGTCTGTATATGAGCACTTTACTGGAGGAAGTGCATTTGCAGTCGAGAAATTGGTAAATGAACTAAGAGAAATACATAATGTTATCGAAAATACATCAGAGATAGAAGGAGTTTGGAGTAAATTATCATATTCCAATGTTTTTAAGCTAGATGATGATGAGTATAAAAAACAAACGGAATTTTTAAAAACTTTAGCAACTAAAGGTGATGTATACGTTGAGCAATATGTAAATGTTTTCCATTTTCTAACTCGATTTGACAATCCTTTAGAGTATGATATGGATAGCTTAAAACAAGAGCTAATAAATGGTATCTTGATTTCAATTCAAAAAAATTATTCAAGAGAAAGAGAACCTACCTCAAAATGGCTAATTGAATCTCACTTTAATCATAATCCTGAATTAAAAAAATTGCCGCCTCAAGCAATTGATATAAAAGACGAGATTGTTGCAACAATAAAGGAATACTGGAATAATGATGAAAAAAAGAAAATAGAATTAATTAAAGAAATAATTTATGAAAAAATAGATGAGTGGGAGCAATATTTTAATGCAAAAGAAACAAAAGAATATTTTTCACAGTCAATATTTGATAAAATTAATTTTGATGAATTTATTGAAAAATTTAAGAAATTTAATAACAGCCAGTATTATTCACTTGTTGTTTTCTTTGAAAAAAGATATCAGGGTACTGTAGTCCTTGAATATTTCATTAGTGAAAAAGCTTTTATTTTAAAATTGAAGAGTTTTTTAGAGAGTGAAATCGGGTATAAACGAAGTATAATTCAAACTGAAATATATAAGTTGTTGCTAGAAACTATAAATCGATTCTTAAGCTATTTGCCATAAATTCTCATTATCATCAATGTGAATATCCTTTTTTGCCAATCCTCATTCACTACATTATTTTTGCTATAGGCAATAATTATTGCCTGAAAAGTTCTCTTGCAAATAAGCAGGAAATCACGGGTAACAGATGGGGCATAAATGGGGAATAAAACGGGTAAAGATTGGGGTCTGAAAACTATCTAAACAATTGATTTTCAGACAAAAGATGGGGAAATAAGTTTTTTTGCGGCCGAATGGGGAATTTTATAGTGTAAACAAAAAGATTTTTCCAATCCCTTGTCTTTTTTGCTTAATTTTTGCGATCAGAGATTTTTAGAAGTTAGCGAATGTCAGAATATATAGTATCAGCACGAAAATATCGCCCTCAGACTTTCGACACAGTCGTAGGGCAGGAGCATATTACTACTACGTTAAAAAATGCTATCCGTCATCAACATTTGGCGCATGCATATCTTTTTTGCGGGCCGCGTGGAGTAGGGAAGACCACTTGCGCACGTATCCTTGCAAAGACAATTAATTGCGAGAACCCCACTCCTGATATGGAAGCATGCGGCGTATGCTCCACATGCCAGTCATTTAAGAACAATACTTCTTTCAACGTATTCGAGCTCGATGCGGCTTCTAATAACTCAGTCGACGACATCCGCACACTTATCGACCAGGTACGCTTTGCACCTCAGGCCGGTAAATACAAGATATATATAATAGATGAAGTGCACATGCTCAGCGCCGCTGCTTTCAATGCTTTTTTAAAGACATTGGAAGAGCCGCCGCCTTATGCCATCTTTATCCTTGCCACTACCGAGAAGCACAAGATATTACCTACCATACTTAGCCGTTGCCAGATATTCGATTTCAAGCGTATCACTACGCACGATATCACGGCACATCTTCATAGCATTGCTACAAAGGAAGGCGTGGTTGCCCAGGAAGCTGCATTACATGTCATTGCTCAAAAGAGCGAAGGCTGTATGCGCGACGCTCTTTCCATGTTCGACCGTATTGTGAGCTTCACCAATGGTATGCTTACATACAGCAATACTATGGAGCATCTTAATTTACTGGATGCCGATTATTATTTTAAGATCACGGATAGCATGCTGAGCCAGGATGTGAGCAACACATTGCTATTGCTCGATCAGGTGTTGGAAAAAGGCTTTGAGGGCGATGTCATCATTGGTGGGCTTGCAGAGCACATGCGCAACTTGTTATTGTGTAAAGATCCTCGTATGGCAAAGCTCTTGGATGTTCCCAACGACCATAAGCCTATGTACCACGAAAAGGCTGCACAGGCACCTCCATCGTTTATTATTTCTGCGTTGAATGTCCTTAACGATAGTGAGCTGCAGTATAAGAACGCTACCAACAAGCGGTTGCATGTCGAGATGTGCCTGATAAAACTGTGTTATGTATTGCAGGCTACTAAAATAAATGGTATGCAGACTGCCGGAAATGGCGAGTCTGAAATAAAAAAAAACACTAATAGCGTAGCCACAGCTGCCATCAGCAACAATACACCACAAAATATAGCTCTGGATCAGCCTGCTAAGGCAGAGCAGCCAACTAATTATCAGCAACCACAACCCGAACCTGCAAAAGTTCGTGAGCCCGAACCAATTAAGCAAGCTGCAGCCATGCCACAACCTGTTCCTGCCGCACCATCCCAAAGGCCGCAGGGTGCAAATACTACTGGTACTAATCGCCGCATAGGTAAACATTTGCTTAATGATTTGGATACTGCACAGGTAGCCCAGCAGGTAGTGGAGATTAAAGAACTGGAACAGGAAGGTGCAAATGCCATATTCGAACAGTACAAACAAAAAGTGCAGGCCGAAAATAAAAGTATGCTCTATGCTCAGTTGTCCCTCATGAAGCTGGAAGTCTATCCTCCCGATGAGATTCGCATTATCTCTCCTTCTGATCTCACAGACACTTACGCTCGTGAGCAGCGCAACCTGCTGATAGATTTTTTCCGGGCTAACATGGGTATCATGGTGAGGGTTACTACTGAAGTGCGTGAAGACGCCAGTATAGCAGCACAGCAAAACCAAACCGTTCTGAGTAAAGCTGAGGTTTTTGAGGTCATGGCAAGGAAAAATCCTAATCTTATTAAGCTCAAAGAAGGACTGAATCTGCAAATAGATTATTAAATCCGTAATTTGTGCACAATTACTCAATAATCCCGAATCCTTAAAATCGGGGTTCATTTTTTTATTACTTTTGAACCTCAAAATATAGATAGTACTTTATGGCTGAAGCGATACGTATGCCACTTCTTAGCGATACGATGAAAGAAGGAATAATAGCTGAATGGCACAAAAAAGTAGGAGATCAGGTAAAAAGCGACGATGTATTGGCCGATGTGGAAACAGATAAAGCTACAATGGAAGTAATGCCATATGTAGATGGAACTCTATTATATATAGGCGTTGATAAAGGTAAAGCAGCTAAAGTAAATGATATTATTGCCGTAGTTGGCAAGAAGGGTGAAGATATCAGTAAGCTGGTAGAAGAAATAAAGAATCAGGGTGCACAGCCTGCAGGTGGCGAACAGCCGCAAGCAGCCCAACAGCAGCCATCGCAGCAACAACCTTCACAACAGCAATCTACGCAACAAACATCATCTGCACCAGCCGATAATAAAAAACAAGACGAAAAAATACAGCAAAAAGCTCAGGAGCCATTGCCTGGCGACGCCACTGTAGTCCGTATGCCGCTGCTTAGCGACACGATGAAGGAAGGCAAAATAGTTGCATGGCATTTTAAAGTTGGAGATAAAGTAAAAAGCGACGATGTATTGGCTGATGTGGAAACAGATAAGGCTACAATGGAAGTAATGGGTTATGCAGACGGTACTCTATTATATATAGGCGTAAAAGAAGGCGAAGCAGCTAAAGTGAATGATATTATTGCCATAGTAGGTAAGCAGGGCACTAATATAGAACCATATTTAAAAGCTGGTGCTTCCGATCAGGGAACTGGAGATAAGGCTCAGGCAACTGAGCAAGCTGCACCTGCTCAACAACAGCAGGTACCACAACAGTCACAGCAACAAACGGCTCAGCAACAAGATCAGCAACATGCTGAAAGTGATGAACGTCTGAAGGCTTCACCGCTTGCTAAAAAACTCGCAGAAGAAAAAGGTATAGATATAAATCAGGTAAAGGGTAGTGGTGATAACGGTAGAATCATAAAGCGTGATGTTGATAATTTCAAGCCTGCAGCACCTTCTGCCGCTCCACAGCAGCAGCAACAAAAGCAAGCCACATCACAGCCACAATTACAGCAATTTGTTCCGCTCGGGCAGGAAGCACATACAGACATTCAGCTCTCCCAAATGCGCCGGATCATTGCTCAGAAATTATCGCAAAGTAAATTCAGCGCGCCTCACTTCTATCTCACAATGACCTTAACGATGGACAATGCGATAGAAGCCCGCAAAGCCATTAATAATGTATCCCCTGTAAAAGTTTCTTTCAACGATCTTATCATAAAGGCTTGTGCGATGTCACTTCGTCAGCATCCCTGGGTCAATAGCTCCTGGATGGGTGATTTCATTCGTCAGAATCAGCACATACACGTGGGCACTGCTGTTGCAGTTGATGAGGGTCTTATCGTTCCTGTGATAAAATTTGCAGATCAAAAATCATTATCTCAAATAGCTCAGGAAGCAAGTGTATTGATAGATAAGGCACGCAATAAAAAATTGCAACCACCTGAATTTACAGGAAATACATTTACAATTTCTAATCTCGGGATGATGGATATAGATGATTTCACAGCTATCATCAATCCTCCAGATTCCTGTATATTGGCAATAGGAAAAATTGCTGCTACTCCAGTAGTGGAAAATAATGAAGTAGTGATTCGCCAGTTAATGAAGATCACACTCAGCTGCGATCATCGCGTTGTAGATGGCGCAGTCGGCTCTCGTTTCCTGCAAACATTAAAGGCACATCTCGAGAATCCGGTAACCATGCTGGTTTAGGGGAAATATAAATATTGCTAAAACAAAATGTCCTCTCTATGAGGACATTTTGATCGATATATATAATGGGTAAGATTTCTCAGGCTATATCAGGATAGAATTCTTCTCGTTTAGGTTCCTGCTTGATCTGGAAATACCAGAAAATAGGGAAAGCAACCGCACCGAATGCTATCATAAATACTATCCACCCGGCTTTCGAACCGGCATGCAGGTTTTTTAACCTGGCAAGATGTATCACATTGATAAAAAGCATAATTGCCGTTAGTAAAGATGCTATGGACACTAAAATCGTTACGGTAGTAAAATGTTGCGCAACGGTAGTAACAATTTTTTCGTGATCCTGGTAGGATTGTGATATGATTAGAGGTCTGGTGATGATCATTATATAGGCACACCATACGCTCCAAGCTAGGAAGGGAATAAAACTAATGATAGCCCAATTCCTTTTTGCTGTTTCGTCCATAACCTAAGTTTTGGTTTACAATAACTATATAATGAACGATAAAAATATTGTGCCGCAAAAGGTTAAATAAAAAGAGTAGGGCCTTTATTATCAAGTGATTGAGTATAAACACGAATAAAAAAATAGACTGGGTATGCTATGACTGGGGCAAACAAAAAAAGTAAAATCCACATTATTTTTTCTCCGTCAGCCATACTTCGTTCGCGTGTGAGGTCAATGATGTAATAGATCAGAAGCCCTACGCTGCACATACTGGCTAATACACCAATGATGATGATAGGCACGAAATCACTAAAGACATATAAGGAAAGAGGGTTGTTTGAGTTAAAAACCATATTGATCACAAATACAATTATGACAAGGGCCAGTGCTAATGGAACAAAGCTCAAAATGCCAAGTAATATTTTGTTTGGTTTATTCATAATTGATGCGCTTATAAATATAATAAAATTTTAATTAGTGTGATACTTTATATGTAATTTGTATGATACAAAAAGAGGTTATGAGATATTCTTACAAGTATGTATTGTTTACGGTTATTGCTTGGTTTTTAGCCCTTAGTTTACATGCGCAGGTTATTACTGTTATATACCAGGTTAATACTTCCTCTGAACGACATGTAATAAGCCCTTATATATACGGGTACAATAATGGTAGCTATGCTTATGCAACCTGGCATAGGTTTGGAGGCAATCGTACATCGGCATACAACTGGGAGAATAATTTTTCTAACGCAGGTGTCGATTACATCAATAATAATGATGATTACCTGCCATCGGTTATGGGATTGGCCTCTGCTGATTATAAAAAACCTGCAGCGTGTCTCATTGCGTTTCATGACACTTCGATAGCGCATTCTATTTTAAGTGCAATCACGTTACCTATGGTAGGTTATGTGTCAAACGACGGCGATGGGGTAGTATCTGCAAGTGAGTTAGCGCCATCTGCTCGCTGGAATAAAGTATATGATGTGAAGGGAGCAGTTTTATCGCTTGTTCCTGATACTACCGACCATAAAGTATATGTAGATGAAGAGCTGAATTTTCTCGTTAATAAGTTTGGTATGGCAAATTCTTCAACAGGTATCAAAGCATATATATTAGATAATGAACCTGGCTTGTGGTGCACACAATTCCCGCACATGCGTAGCAATTGTGTTACTTATAATGAATTATTTACAAAAACTATCGCCACTGCAGAAGCAATAAAACAAATAGATTCTACTGCAAACGTGTTTGGTCCGGAATCATGGGGCTTTAGCGAGTACTGGAATCTACAATTTGCATCTGACGCAAGCAGCCATAGTGCCGATCATTGGTTCATCGATTCTTATCTCAAGGAGATGAAACAAGCTGAAGACACGTCGGGGAAAAAACTTCTAAATGTTTTTACTGTCCATTGGTATCCACAGGTAAATAATGTTACTTCAGATGATATCTCCCTTCTCACGGCAGAAGCGCGAATGCAATGTCCGAGAAGCCTTTGGGATTCTGGTTATGTAGAAAACAGCTGGATCACAACATCAGGATTTGCTGCGGAATTACCGATTATTCCCCACATTCAGCATTCCATCAGCACATTTTATCCCGGTACAAAATTTGGCATTGACGAATATGATTATGGAGCACACGGCCATATTTCAGGTGGCATTGCTCAGGCCGATGTGTTGGGTATCTTTGGCAGCACTGGGCTTGATTATGCAGCTATATGGGGTACTATTGATGGCTTTGTAAAATCAGCCTTCAATATTTATAGAAATTACAATGGTGCTGGAGGACGTTTTGGTGCAATACATTCAATGGCAAAAAGCAATGATACTAATTCAACAATTTATGCTTCAGTAGTCGATACCTCAGATAATATACTGCATGCCATAGTAACTAATAAATATTATAACGATACCATCACAGCGCTAATCGCGATTAATAGTAAGGTAAGCTACAATAATATTGACCTATATTATTTTAATAGTGCGGATAGTAATATTTTTCATCAGCATATACCTTCATCATCCATTCGGGAAGATACATTCAGATATGCTATCCCTCCATTGACGGTTGCTCATTTTGTATTTAAGGATACAATCGCTTTGGCAGTAAATACAATAAATCAAACACAATCATTACAAATGATTATATGGCCCAACCCGGCAAAGGATAAGGCAATTATTCATTACGAATTATCCGATGGGAGAATAGGTACATTAACTATCTGTGATGTTTCTGGCAGAGTGCTAAAGACATATGGTAACTTGATGGGTATCGGCAATATTGATGTTAATGTCTTAAATGCAGGAATATACTTTGCACACTGCACTGATGGCGTGGAAAGCAAAACAGAGAAACTAATAATTAGTAATTAAGAGATAATGAAAATTATTATCAAAAAAACACTATAGTGAATAGATTTGTCTGGATATAATGTCCTGTAATAAATATAATTAATGAATAAGCTGGCATTTTATTTTATTGCTTTTTATTCACTCTTTGGACTTGCCGGCAAAGTAAAAGCTCAGGATAATTACGAGATTCAAGTATATGGCTCTGAAACAGTTGCAAAAAACGTTACCATGGTAGAACTACATAGCAACTATACTTTTGACGGAACGCGTGCCCAGGAAAATGGAGTGTTGCCTACTCATGATATCATACATGAAACCGTAGAAATAACTCATGGTTTCAATGGTTGGTTTGAAATAGGTTTTTATTTTTTTAATGCCATTGGTAGCGACAATCGCACTTCGTATGTTGGTAGTCATATTAGGCCTCGCGTACGAATTCCTGATAGCTGGCATTGGCCCGTAGGGGTAAGCCTCTCTACAGAAGTCGGATATCAAAAGCCTCAATACAGTGAAGACGATTGGACATTAGAGGTCCGTCCGATAATAGATAAAACATGGGAGAAGCTTTATGCCTCGTTCAATCCCACATTTGATAGATCGCTGCATGGCCTCAATGTAAACCAGGGATTTGTATTTTCACCTAATGTGAAAGCAAGCTATAATTTCACAAAATTATTTGCTTTTGGATTTGAATATTATGGCTCAGTAGGTCCTTTAAACAGTTTCTTTCCTTACCAGCAGCAGCAACAACAATTGTTTGCGGCCATTGACCTTGACTGGTCACCCGATTGGGAATTTAATATAGGGTATGGCTGGGGGTTTACGCAGTCTACAGACAATGCAATATTCAAGGTGATATTGGGATATAGGTTCCATAAATAAAAATTAATTTGCGGGAATGTTAAGTTATTGGGAGCAGCAGAGTTTCATTCATTATGATCATATTGTTATAGGCTCTGGTATTGTAGGTTTAAATGTGGCTATTGAAATAAAAAAGCAATATCCAGATTCAAGTGTTTTAGTCCTTGAACGCTCTTTATTGCCAACAGGTGCCAGTACACGCAATGCAGGTTTCGCATGTATGGGGAGTGTAACTGAATTGCTGGATGATTTGAAAACGATGAGTGAAAATGAAGTAGTGCAACTGTTTGAATGGAGAAAAAAGGGATTAGAACGCCTAAGAAAAAAACTTGGTGACGATAGAATAGAATATCGGCAAAACGGCAGTTACGAGTTAATTAGTGATAAAGAAATAGATGCTTTAGAAAAATTAGATTATTTGAATAATCTCTTATTTCCTGCAATACATCAGCCGTCCTATAAGTTATCTAATGAAAAGATATCTAAGTTTGGTTTGTCAAGCGAATATGTGAAAGCCTTGATCGAAAATACCTCAGAAGGAGAACTGCATAGTGGCAAGCTGTTACGTGCATTAATTGATTTTGCGTTACAATGTGGGATAGAGATAAAAACAGGTGCAGATGTTTTAAGCTTTGAAGAAGAAGAAAACTATGTATTAGTCCAGGTGAAGGATCCGTTTAGAGATGAAATATTGATTTTGCACTGCAATACAACAAGTATTTGCACCAATGCTTTTACAAAAAAACTATTGCCTGATGTAGATGTAAAGCCCGGCAGGGGACAAGTATTAATAACGCAACCTATACCAGACCTGAAATTTAAAGGCATTTTCCATTTTGATAAAGGTTATTATTATTTCAGGGAGATAGATGGCAGAGTATTATTAGGAGGGGGACGAAATTTAGATATGGAAGGAGAGACAACAACAGATTTTTCTTTAAATGAATTGATTCAGGAAGATCTGGAACAAAAGTTACATGATATCATCTTGCCGGATACTCATTTCCAGATAGAACAAAGGTGGACAGGTATTATGGCTTTCGGCCCCAATAAATATCCAATAGTAAGGTCTTTTTCAGACCGAGTTTTTGGCGCTTTTCGCATGGGAGGGATGGGTGTAGCACTTGCCAGCGAAGTGGCTGTACAGCTCGCTGATATGATAAAGGATAAAATCGATTAGTTAATAAATTCGGTGTTTAAAACCCTCACTACTTCTCCTATTGGCAAGCCCATTACATTGTAATAGTCTCCATTTATTTTTTCAATTCCGATCATCCCGATCCATTCCTGTATTGCATATGCTCCTGCCTTATCGAATGGTTGATAAGATTTGATATAATGATCAATTTGCTCATCAGTAAGTTTTCTGAAATAAACTTCTGTTATTGCGGAGAAACATATTTGCTTTTCACTTTTCTGCATACATACACCGGTTACTACCTGATGCATTCGTCCTGAAAGCTGTTGCAGCATTTCTTTTGCATGAAACGCATCTTTGGGTTTGCCCAGTATATGATGATCTAATAAAACAATTGTATCTGCAGCAATTATGATAGCATCTTCCGCTTTGTTTTTTATTTCAGAAGCTTTCCTCATCGCGAGGAATCCGGGCACTTTATCTCCGGGCATGCCGGGAGGGTTTGTTTCATCTACATCTGCAATCACCACCTCAAATTCCAATTCAGCTAACTCCATTAATTGTTTTCTGCGCGGTGATTGCGAAGCAAGAATTATTTTATGCATGTGCCTGGAAATAATAAATAATTAATGAACCAATGCCTAAAACCATAATAATTTTTAACCATCGGCTGGCTATATGATAATGCTGCGTAGTATTTTTCCGCTGTAAAAAATAGCTCCATATAGCCATGGGCAGCACTAATGCAGCAATTGAGTAGATACCCAGTGGCCACCATCTGTTAATACAAAGCTTGATGCCTGCAATTATTAAAGGAATAATAACCAACAGACCGAGAGCTTGTATGAATTGCACAGATCGTTTCAACCCCCACTTGATAGGCATGGTTATGCACCCTTCCTGGGCGTCACCTTTATAATCTTCCATGTCTTTTACAATCTCCCTTATCCAGGTGAGAACAAAGGCAAAGTAAGCGTATATGCCCAATACCCATACCGGATTAGGTGCATTCCCGATAGAAGTATTTATAAAGTAAGATTTAAAGAAGTAATAGTGGATAGCAGGTTCGTATAGCATCAATGCTATAATAGTGAAAGATGTAAGAAGCGCAACTACTACATTGCCAATGATGAACTGTCTTTTAAAATGAGTAGAATAAAACCATAATAATACAGTGCAGACTATTTGTAATAAAAGCCATTCATAATGTCCGGCACGTCTTGCCACAATTGCTGCTAAAAAAATAGCAATTGCATTGAGAGTGCTGTGTACGATGATTGCCATCCTGCGTGGTATTCTTTTTTCCAGAATTACTTTATCAGGCTTGTTTATTATGTCAATTTTTATATCAAAATAGTCGTTTATAATGTAGCCGGCGGCAGCGATTAGTATAGTTGATAACGAGATCAAAAGAAAGTTCTGCCAGTTTAGGAACATAGGTGATTCCGTATAATGCCACATAGGAAGCAATACACAGCACCATGCTAGTAGCTGTGTTAAAAAAACTATTAGCAGATTATTCCACCTTATTAGCTTGAGCCAGGCAATCATCAATATTATTGTTGTGTGATTAATGATTAACCGTAATACATTTAATTATTTGCCCCAATTCGATGGGTCTAAACGCCATTGTTCTAACATAGACAGTTGTTCCGGCTGAATAAGCTTTTGTTCTTGTGCTACTTCTATTAATGCTTTGTAATTACTTATTGTATGAAGAGGTACTTCAGCATTTTCAAAAGCTTCATCTGCTATAGGAAAACCATAAGTAAACAAAGCGCACATACCTAACACCTCGGCTCCTTGTTGTCTAAGCACATCTACTACCTGCAGGCTACTTTTACCAGTTGAAACAAGATCTTCTATAACAACAACTTTTTGTCGGGCTTCTAATACACCTTCTATCTGATTACCCATTCCATGTTCTTTAGCCTTGGCACGGACATATATAAATGGAAGTTTTAAGAGATCAGCGGCCATAACGCCATGTGCGATGCCCGCAGTGGCTACTCCGGCAATAACCTGTGCATCAGGGAAATGTTCCAAAACCATGTTCGCCAATTCACTTTTTACAAAATCGCGTACATAAGGATATGACAATACTTTACGATTATCACAATATACTGGTGAGTGCCATCCTGAGGCCCATGTATATGGCTTTTGCAGGTTGATTTGTAATGCTTTAATTTGCATTAGTTTTTCGGCGAAATGTTTTTCAGTACTCATAACGCTCAAACCTACATCAATTAAGCAAGTTTACAAACCGTGGCTGATGAACTTTATACAAAAAATATATTATAATAATAAGCCCCTTATACTTACAAATAATAGCGAAGATTATATAAAACAACATTCTATTGCTGAAGGCTATCTTACTTTTATCGGGGCTTTCTCAAGAAATTTTCGTCTGGCATTGCAGCATCTTGATAAGATAGGCACTTTGGGAGTAGTAATTGAAGATGCATCTACCGATTCGCTTCATCAGCGTCTTTATGAGTTATATAAGCCAATAGATGCGGGCGGGGGAGTTGTAGTAAATGAAAAAGATGAAGTGCTGATGATATATCGTCGTGGGAAGTGGGATCTGCCAAAAGGGAAAAAAGATGATAATGAAGATATAGCTCACTGTGCTTTGCGTGAAGTAAAAGAAGAAACTGGTCTGCAGCATTTAGAAATCATTAATAAGCTATGCGATACATACCATGTTTATTCACAGAACAGGGAAAATCTTTTGAAGCACACAGTATGGTATAAGATGCGATCTTCATCATCTGAGATCCTTATTCCGCAGAAAGAAGAAAACATTCTTGAAGTAAAATGGGTAGATAACAAACAACTATCTGTAATAGTATATAAATCTTATGATGCTATAAGGGAGGTGCTGCAAAATGCTGGATTTAAATGGTAATGATACTTTCCGATACACGCAATTTTTAACTTTTGGAAGAATAAGCCTTAACAATACATCAACATTATTCCTGCTATTTTCGCATAAATAATTACCCATGGCAAAGTATACTTCGGGGGCTAGGAATGTGAGATTGGGAGTACACTTATTCCGAAACCGTAAGACTATGTGGCAAATGATACGTGAAATTCGGAGCGGTCATTATAAGATGTCTTTCTTTACATTGTTAGTATTAATATTCACTATTATCTATGTAATATCTCCCATTGATCTGATCCCTGATTATATCCCTGTAATTGGATGGTTAGACGATGCCCTCATGCTTTATTTACTATTTATGCGTATGAATAAAGAGGTACAACGTTTTAACCGTTTTAAAGCAATGGAAAGGAGAAACAAGTATTAAAACCTTACTTCTGAAGGCACGAATAAACTTATATTGCCACCGTTTCTTATTACATCACGAACAAGGGTTGAAGAAATTGTGGAATATTGTGGGGAACAGGTAAGAAAGACAGTTTCTATTTGCGGAGCCAGCATCCTGTTCATATCTGCTATTGCTTTTTCATACTCAAAATCGCTTACATAACGAATGCCACGAAGTATATAATTAGCACCTATTTGCTTGCAAAAATCAACAGTTAATCCCTGGTAGCTGGTTATTTCTATACGTGGATCATTTTTAAAGACCTCATTCATCCAATCTGTCCGCTGCTCTACTGAGAACATGGGTTGTTTTGAAGAGTTGATACCCACGCCTATTACTAATTTATCAAATAATGATACGGACCTCTCTATTACATCTACATGGCCAAGTGTTATCGGATCAAATGTGCCGGGAAATAAGCAGATACGTTGCATAGTATTATTCTCCTGGTTGAGTGAAAAAAGTGAATACGGTTGTACCATAATTTTTCATACGAAGAAATCTTGGGTGCTGCTGATAATCGTTTCGTGGAGTATGCTCCAATACAAATATACCACCGGGCTTCAACATATTCTTTTCAAACACGAACAAAGGCAAATCGTCTATGTTCGATAACGCATACGGAGGTCCGGAAAATATAAAATCGTATTGTTCGATGGATTGCTTCATGAATTTGAAAACATCTCCCCGAATAATGTGTAGTTTATCGGTAATATCAAGCTCTTTCGCTGTTTTCTTTATAAAATCAATAGTTACAGGATCTCGTTCTATAAGGGTCAGATCTTCGGCACCACGCGAGGCTAATTCATAACTAATGCTTCCTGTACCACCAAATAGATCCAGGGTTTTAATACCCTCAAAATCTATCATGTTGTCGAGTGTGTTAAATAAACCCTCTTTTGCAACTTCAGTGGTTGGCCTTGCAGGAATACGAGCCGGAGGGCTAAACCTCCGTCCGCTGAAAATGCCGCCTACAATGCGCATGCGTATAATTGTTGTAACAAATATATTGTTGCTATCCAGGTATTATCAGTCGTGCCTACGCTTCCCGTACCGTCTTTCAAACCGGGAAAGTATTGAGACAGTTCATTTACTACATTTGCCAACCCTCTGTTGGAAACAGTACATTGAAAAGTCATATTTTCCTGCTGTATGTTGTGCTGCCGGCAAAGGAGCTTTAAATGATAGGCAATATCCTCAGCATTTTGATAATGAAATATCTGGTGCCAATAAAGTTTTTTATGGTTATACAATGTTGCATATACCTGGTCGGTTGTGATGCAGCATTGCAATGAACAATCAGACTTATATGGCCTGTGAAACTGGTATGCAGCCAGGGGCAATATTTTAGACTTGGTAAAATATCTTGTCATAAGACTTTTAATAGCTGCAGGCCATGCATAAAGATAATTTGCCTTGTCTTCTCTCAGAGAATGAACAGATATCACTTCATTTCCCTCAACAAAATGTACTTTCTTCATCCATTTTTCAGCGGTAGCCTCACCATAGATTGCTTCAGGTACTAACAAGCTCTTATCGCTGGCCACAAATGCCGCTGTCACTTTATGCGGAGCGGCCAAAAGAGGTTCGTTGAGAAACTGATGCTCATAAAAGTCTAATATCCAGGTAGGAAGATTTTTTTTGTAATCGCTATAACGGATCATGAGAAGGTCACCCCTGTCGCTGAAGCCGCCCACTGCCAATCCCCTTGGTAACAAGATGCATACTACCTTAACTACCTGGCCAAGCAGTGCGTCACCACTGTGTACGTTATATACTTGCTGATTTAATGTATTGTTAGTAACCTCTGACATACAAATGCACACAATTATAGAATAAATTTGCGACACTTCATCATATTATACAATAGTATTGTATGCTATTATTGCAAGGTTAATAATTGGGATAAATCATATCAGTGAAAGTTTCAATAAGCAATAGGGATATTATCAAATTAGCAGCGCCGATTTCTCTCGCCTTGCTCATTCCGCAAATTAGTTTTCTTACCAATACCGCTTTTCTTGGTCGTTACGGTGAGCGTGAACTTGGTGTAAATGGAGTTGGTGGTATTTTCTACCTTATGTTATCCATGATAGGTTATGGACTAAGCATTGGGTTGCAAATACAGATGGCCCGCCGGGTGGGAGAGCGCAATAACGATGGGGTCGCCAAAATATTATCGAATGGAATGCGCCTGTCGGTATTTATTGCTCTGGCCCTTATGGTGCTATCTCTTTGGCTTACCCCTATAATATTTGGCTTAAGCTTACACGACAGCAATAATATTTATCTGACTATTAATTATTTATATATAAGGGTATGGGGACTGCCCTTCTTATTGCTTTCGCAACTTATTAATGCTTTTTTTATTTCTATCAATCGCTCGAGGTTTTTAATATATGGTTACTCGGCAAGCGCTTTAATGAATATCCTGTTTGATTACACTTTGATATTTGGCAATTTTGGTTTTCCAAGAATGGGGCTTGCCGGCGCAGCAATAGCTTCAATAATAGCGGAATTTGCATCATTTATAATAATGTATGGGATATTTTATTTCAAGCAATTTTATCGTCAATATCCTGTGCATTTGTATGCGGCATTTGATTTTAAATTGTCAAAGCGCACTTTTAAGGTTTCTGTACCACTCATTGTACAGTTCCTGTTCAGCATCGGAGGATGGCAGGTATTTTTCATATTTGTAGAACATCTTGGAGATATAGACCTTGCCGCTTCACAGATATTGCGTAGCCTGTTCGGTATAATTGGCGCTATTACCTGGGCCTTTGCATCTGCTACAAGCACTATGGTAAGCAACACAATCGGGCAGCGAAAACAACGGGAAGTATTAGGTCTTATATATAAAATTGCCAAGCTCAGCCTGTTTTTTACTGCTATAGTTTGCGTGCCTTTGTTGTTATTCCCTCATCAGTTTTTGGCATTATATACAAATGATGTTAACCTGCTAAATTTTGCAATACCAAGCATGAGGGTAATTGTATGTGCAACTTTAATCATGTCGATATCGACTGTTGCTTTCAATGGTGTGGTTGGCACGGGCAATACTTTAATAAATCTTACAATGGAAATAACGAGCGTGGGTGCCTACCTGCTTTATTGTTATATCATAATTGAGCGCTTGCGCAGCCCGTTATATGTTTGCTGGATGTCGGAATTTGTGTATTGGAGCAGCCTTATAACGGCATCTCTGATCTATCTGAAAAGTGGACGATGGAAAGGGAAGAAAATTTAAACGTTGAATTTATGCCTGTTCGGCCTGTTCTTCTATATCATCCATATTGATCCAGTTATGACTTTCGTCATATATACATTCGCCATTTTTAATAAGTAATATTTGGGGTGATTCATGATAAACATTAAAATCGTCGGCAATTTTATTAGAAATTGATCTGTAGCGTATCAGGTCCAGGTAATAAAATGGAATGTTTTGCGGAAATTTTCCTCTTTCAAGACGAATTTTGATCATTGCACTAATAGAGCAGCGTGTACTGTGTTTGAAAATGGCAACCAGCTGATTTTCACTTTGTTGTTTAATTGTTTCTAATTGATTCTCCTCGATCAGTGGTATCCAATCCATATTGCAAAGTTATAAAATGAAATATGCTGTTATAATGAAAAAATTTATAAAACTATAGAGTATTGTAGATTTTGGCTGTTGATATTATTGGGGTTATTTTTAGCCCTTTAATTTGTACTTTATGAAGCATGCATACATATTTCCAGGACAGGGCGCTCAGTTTTCAGAAATGGGTAAGAACCTATATGAACAAAATACATTAGCAAAAGAATATTTTGAACAAGCTAACGAAATATTAGGTTTTCGTATAACGGATATAATGTTTAGCGGAACTGATGAAGAGCTGAAGCAAACGAAAGTCACACAGCCTGCAATTTTTCTTCACTCAGTTATACTTTTTGAAACTACACCTGATTTGATACCAGATGTGGTAGCAGGTCATTCATTAGGTGAGTTTTCAGCACTTGTTGCTAACAAAGTGCTGTCTTTTGAAGACGGCTTGCGACTCGTGGCAAAGCGTGCAGCCGCCATGCAGCGTGCATGCGAGATCAACCCTTCAACGATGGCTGCTGTAATTGGCCTGGATGATGCTATAGTAGAGAAGATATGTAGCGAGTTTACTGACGAAATTGTTGTACCTGCTAATTATAACTGTCCAGGACAATTGGTAATCAGTGGAACAATAAATGGTGTACAACAAGCATGTGAAAAGCTCAAAGCAGCCGGTGCACGGCGTGCCTTGATATTACCGGTTGGTGGTGCCTTCCATTCTCCATTAATGGAACCGGCAAAGGAAGAATTACAAGCGGCTATTGAGAGTACTCATTTTAATAATCCTACTTGTCCTATTTATCAAAACGTAGATGCAAGCCCATACATAACACCCGAAATCATCAAACAAAATCTTATCAATCAACTTACTTCGCCTGTAAGATGGACACAGACAATACAGGAAATGGTAAAAAATGATGCTACTGATTTTACTGAAGTAGGCCCGGGGAATGTATTGCAGGGATTGGTGAAGAAAATAGCAAAGGATGTAATGGTTGATGGAATAAGCTAATAAATAGCACTTTGGTAATTTTTTAACGAGTTAAGATTTTTGTTGCCCTATCCTATTGTTACCCTTGCTCCTTTGTAAGTGGGATGGATATTAAATACCAGATCGAGAAGCATTTTTACCCGTGCAAATTTTTCACGGGTGAGCATGATGAATTTGCTTTCATCATCTACATTTCCCGCATTAAAAGCAATGGCTTTAATGCCCTCATGATTGGCAATGAATAGCGCACGTTCATTATGAAATAACTGAGAGATAATAGTAACACTATCTTCACCAAATACTTCTTTGCATCGCACTATACTATTGAGCGTACGAACGCCTGCGTAGTCTGTAACGATCTTTTCAGGGGGAATGCCGCGGGATAAAAGATCTTTTTTCATCTTTTCCGGCTCGTTGTAGTGTTTGGAACTATCACCACTCACCAATATGTACAGAATTTTGCCTGCACGGAATAATTTTACAGCAGCTTCTATGCGATTTGAATAATATGGATTTGGTACCCCGCGCGATAAATATTTAGATGTACCTAATAATAATCCTACCTTATTTTTAGGTATAGAAGTAGCATCTGAATATAACTGTGAACGGGTGGAATTTGTAACCCAATAATCAGTGCCCAAAATAACAATGATCAAGCCGAGTATGGCAGTAAAAATAATATTGCGCCAGAAACGTCTTTGCATACGGAAGGTTAATCCGCAAGATAGCTATTCTTCTGAATTATTAAGACTGCGTAATGTCTTCTTTGCAATTCTTTTGCCGGGGCCACCTTCATCTATAACAGATTGAAGTAGTTTCTGAGCATTTTCTTTTTGACCAAGACTGATATAGCATCTGGCGGCCATAATTGCAGCATCGTGACGCTCGGATATATCCACATTATTCATTCCGCGACGAAATTCCTTAAGTGCTGCGGAATAGTTTTGATTATTATACAACTTTATACCTTGCTCCATCCCTGCATGTGAAACAGGAATTGTTTCATCGTCATCTTCGTCGCTATTAATATTTTTATATGCGGTTTTGTCTTTCACGTCATTAATAGGCTTTATTACGGGTGCCTTTTCAAGATCTGTATCTGGTTGCAATATTTCTTTGCCTGTAGTAATTAAAGGTTGTATTCGTTGAGGCCCTCCGCCTCCATTTGTATTGTCACTATTAGTAGAAGGAGGGGTATTGTTGTTACTTGTATTTTCCTGAATTTTTCCCGATTGCAACGGCTGTGCTTTGTTAATATTACTCGATACATTTGCCGGGGTAGATGAAACAGAATTAGTAGCATTTGATTCAGACGATCCTGAATGCACAATTGTCGTTCTGGCAGGAGCTACTAATGGTATTAGCCCAGTTTTGCTTTTTACTGCTTTGTCTTTTCCATATTCCACATACCAGACTACTCCAAGGCTTACCAGTACTGCAACTGCAATAGAGGTAGTGCTCCATACAGGCTGCATTTTATTTTTATGTTTGTGTATAGCTATAGCTTGCGACGGAGCTAATGAATTAAGATGTACCTGCGGAGTTATGGAATGAAAATGTTCATTCAGAAACGAAGTGTCTAATTCTGCTACGGTTTCAGCTGCCTCATACCGTGTATCGAGCATCCCATCAACTGCCTCGCTGCAAAATATACAATCGTTCAGGTGATGCTCTACTGCATGGCATTCTTCCGGTGTCATACTGCCATCCAGGTAATCTTTTATCTGCCTGCGGGTAAGGCAGGCGCTTTTATCAAAAATATGACTCAACTGCTGATTCATCTTCTCACATAATTAAACGAGTCTAACTTCAATTTTAAATTCTGTTTGCCCTTTTGTATCAGGCTTTTTACTTGCTGAGGTGTGTAAGTAGTTTTCTGCGAGATCGCTGCATAGTTCATCTTCTCGATATAGAAAAGCTCGATACAATTGCGCTGCACTATCTCTAATTGCTTTATTGCCATATTCAGTAACTCGGGAGTATAGTCGCCATGTTTTTCTATCTCGTTTTCGATATTGATATCTGTTGAAGCAATTGTATTATTAATAATAGTTACTTCATTTTGAGATTGCATCCGGCAATAGTTATTCACCATCTTAAACAACCAGGGTTTAAACTCATCTATATAAAAACGCTTAAGATCATCAAGCAGTTTAATAAATATTTCTTCCGTAGTTCTTTTTGCTGTTTTAGGCTGGTTAATGTATTTCATACAAATACCAAATACCAGGTGGCCGTAACGCTCAAATAAATAATTAACGGCTATATTTTCGTTGCGGTGCGCATAACGGTAGATCAATTCTTCATCAGATAATTTTCTGTATTCCGAAGACGGTATTTGCTGGCTGGTTTTCACGATTCAAGGGTTGATATAATAATAACTACTTAATAATCCTAATTATTATATGTAAAGCAAAAACCGTTCCAGCCTTATTAATATATGCGAATGTTCAGGCATAAGCTTCAATCTTATGTTTTTATGACACAAACAGCTATATTTGCCCGATTTTATTAACTAAAGCGATTTTATTTAACCAAAAGCGGTATGACAATCTTTTACCTTGTGCCATGTTTTGGCATTCTGGCTCTCTTATTTACATTTTTTAAAGGTTCCTGGGTTTCTAAACAGGATCCGGGCGATAGTAAAATGAAGGAAATCGCCCGTTACATTTCAGAAGGTGCAATGGCCTTTTTGAAAGCAGAATATAAGATTCTAGCATATTATGTGGTGATAGCAGCATTATTGCTGGGTTATATGGGTTCACAACATGCTAATTCACACCCCGCTATAGCACTTACGTTTATATTAGGTGCCGTATTTTCTGCACTGGCAGGTTTTATAGGCATGAAAATAGCCACAAAGGCTAATGTGCGTACTGCAAACGCTGCACGTACCAGTCTTAGCAAAGCACTTGCCATTTCTTTTGGAGGTGGTAGTGTCATGGGACTTGGTGTGGCTGGATTAGCTGTATTAGGCTTAGGTGGCGTTTTTGTTATTTTAATAAAGATTTTTGCTCCAAATGTATTGGCCTCTTCTGCAGAAGTGCAGAGAACTATTGAAATATTAACAGGTTTTTCACTAGGTGCGGAAAGTATTGCTCTTTTTGCGCGCGTGGGAGGTGGTATTTATACAAAAGCCGCCGACGTAGGAGCTGACCTCGTGGGCAAAGTAGAAGCCGGCATCCCTGAAGACGATCCTCGCAACCCTGCAACTATTGCAGATAATGTGGGCGATAATGTGGGCGATGTGGCAGGTATGGGTGCAGACTTATTTGGCTCTTATGTGGCAACTGTGTTGGCAACAATGGTACTCGGACAGGAAGTAACCGGTACGGATGGAAAAGCACTCGTTGATGGATTAAATGGTTTTTCTCCTATTTTATTGCCAATGCTTATCGCCGGTATAGGGATAATATTCTCTATGATAAGCACATTATTCGTTCGCATTTCTGATAAAGTGGGTGTTAGCACATCAGCGGTACAGAAAGCACTGAATATGGGTAACTGGGGCTCAATAGTATTAACTGCTATTGCATCTTACTTCCTTACAATGCATATCCTGCCTGAAACAATGATGCTTCGTGGCAGTGATCCTGCGCATCCGGTTATATATTCAAACAGTCAGGTATTTGGTGCTATTATCATAGGGCTGGTGGTAGGTACTTTAATGAGCATTATTACAGAGTATTATACTGCAATGGGTAAACGCCCGGTATTATCAATAGTACGTCAATCAGCAACCGGACATGCAACCAATGTGATCGGCGGTCTTGCAATAGGTATGGAGAGCGTTTTCCTGCCTATTTTAGTATTGGCGGGTGGTATATGGGGGTCTTATGAAATGGCTGGGCTGTATGGTGTTGCTATTGCAGCCGCAGGTATGATGGCTACAACTGCCATGCAATTGGCAATTGATGCTTTTGGTCCTATTGCTGATAATGCGGGTGGCATAGCTGAAATGAGCGAACTACCCAAGGAAGTACGCGAAAAAACAGATACACTGGACGCTGTGGGTAACACCACCGCCGCAACGGGGAAGGGCTTTGCTATTGCTTCTGCTGCGCTTACTTCGCTTGCGCTGTTTGCAGCTTATGTTGGTGTAGTAGGGATCGATGGGATTAATATTTATAAGGCAAATGTGCTTGCTGCTCTGTTTGTAGGCGGCATGATACCATTTATATTCTCGTCATTGGCTATCCGTGCGGTAGGTCAGGCTGCGATGAGTATGGTGGAAGAAGTTCGTCGTCAGTTCCGTGAAATACCGGGCATTATGGAAGGGAAAGGCAAACCACAATACGACCGTTGCGTGGCTATCTCTACCAGCGCTTCTATCCGTAAAATGATAGCTCCGGGTGCTATAGCATTGCTTGCACCTATTATTATGGGCTTCCTGGTTGGGCCAGAAGCATTGGGTGGTATGCTTGCGGGAGCTACTGTAAGCGGTGTGTTGATGGGTATGTTTATGAACAATGCAGGTGGTGCATGGGATAATGCAAAAAAGTCTTTTGAAAAAGGAGTAGAAATAAATGGTCAGATTTATTACAAAAAGTCAGAACCACATAAGGCTTCTGTGACCGGTGATACTGTAGGTGATCCTTTTAAAGATACTTCAGGTCCGTCCATGAATATTCTTATTAAATTGATGTCTATAGTTGCATTGGTTATTGCGCCTAGCATAGCATCACTTCATGGTACAAAAACATTGACCGACAAGGCTCCTGTGAAACAGGAAATAAAAGTGGCCCAGGCTAAAACGATCGTGACACAAATAAAATAATTAGTACAATCTTACTTAATAAAAAATGCCCTTATCTAAGGGCATTTTTTATTTTCATGCGAATGCTAATTGCTAAAAGTTTTATTATGGCTTCTGATAAAGCTTACTTTTTATCAATCCCCATTTATGAAAGCGATGAACCAACGATACACGCAAAACGCCACGCCCGTATTTCATACTGCGCGTTAAATTTATACTGGATGCTTCTTCAAAGTATTTGGTAGGACATGTGACTTCTGCTATCTCATATCCATTCATAAATATTTGTGAGATCATTTCGTTGTCGAAAACAAAATCGTCACTGTTATGCGAGAAGTTGATAGAGCGGATTACCTCAGCAGAGAATGCTCTATAGCCAGTGTGATATTCACTCAATTTTTGCCAGAGCATTATATTTTCAAATAGTGTCAAAAAACGGTTGAAAATATATTTATATTTTGGCATGCCACCTCTTAAGGCGCCGTTGCCTAATATGCGTGATGCCAGCACCACAGGATAAACATCGTAAGCAATGATAGCAGACATTGCATGTATTAGTTTAGGCGTGTATTGATAATCCGGATGCAGCATGATAACAATATCGGCTCCCAGTTCCAATGCTTTTTTATAACAACTTTTCTGATTGCCGCCATAGCCTTTGTTCACTTCGTGCGATACGATATATTTAATACCAAGGTTACGACCCACTTCGACTGTGTCATCCCGGCTGTTATCATCTACCAATACCACATCGTCAACTATATCGAAAGGGATTTCTTTATAGGTGCGTTCCAGCGTTAATGCTGCATTGTAGGCGGGTAATACTATTATTATCTTTTTTCCGTTGAGCATGTGAAGACAAAAGCCAAAAATAACATTAAGATGGAAGAATTTGCATGTTGGTTGCTATCAGGTTGCTGTTTCCTTTTGCCAGCAAGGTGCCTTCCATATTATATACAGAACATTCTGCATGTATTATTTTCTTCCCATGCCTGATAATTGTAGAAGTTGCCCTTAGCCTATCGCCTTCTTTTATTGCGTACAGGAAATCTATAATAAGGCTAAGTGAGGTATAATGGTTTTCTGTATCGAGGCTGACAACGGCCAAACCGATTGCTTCATCAATTACAAGCGACATCATTCCTCCATGTATATTTCCGTAGGGATTGGTCATCTCCTTTCTTACCGTCAATGAAATTGTAGCACTTCCACGTTCTATATGCTCCAGTGTCAGTTGCAGCCAATTGCCTGCATTTGAGCGGGAGTCTGTTACCAGCTTACCTTCAAAGTTTTCTTTTATCCATCGCAGCACCGAACCGGTTGGGGCTATTTTGTATGACATTGTTTTTTGTTTTTATAATATCTTAATGCTTGGGATTTCGACATTTTAGATATTTTGCTTGCAAAGGTAATGGGAAGTAATTTAATGAGTTACTGCATAAAAAAAACAGGCTGAAATTTCAGCCTGTTTTAAAATTGAAGTTGAAATTATTAATTATGCACCACTTCAAATAGCTTATTGAAGTTGCCATTATCAGTATTTACTTTCAGAATATACATGCCCGATGGCAGATTGCTTACATCAATGTTTTGCGTTTCGTAAGCATTGCTTGTACCACGGTAAACCACAGCCCCAACACTATTCATAATAATCAGGTCTTTGAATTCTACATTATTATTGGCGCTAATGGTAATCGAATTGTTGGCAGGATTAGGATAGAGTTTTATTAGATTTTCAGATTGGTTTACTCCTGCAATTGTTGTTGGTACTCCCCATCTTATAGTATCAGTACCACATGCATTTGATAATACAAGTGTCACATGATAAGGGCTACTGGTTGGGAATGTATGTATCGGAGCATCCAATGTTGAGCTGGTGCTATCACCAAACAACCATAAATATCCGGTATCGTTTTGGACATTTGACGCAGAGAAATAATAAGTGTTGCCCATGCGATCGTAGTCAATACCGTCAGCAGAAGGTAGTGGATCTACAGTATAGGTTACGCTGGCGCTTGCTGAGCAATATTTGTAAACCGCTACCGAATAGGTGCCGGATGTGCTTATATGTATTTTCTGTGTCGTTTCTCCTGTGCTCCATAGATAGGTAGCTCCAGGGTTACCGGCATCAAGAATTAAAGAAGGAGATTCACACACCGTTCCTCCTGTCCCCAGGTTAACAATCGGTGTTGGACCTACTGCAGCATGAACAGGTACAAGGTTGCTCACGCATTTTGTGCCGAATTGTCCTTTTACGTATAAAGTAGTATCAACAGTCAGGCCTGTAAGGGTCAATGAATCACCTGTGAATGAGACTGCGCCACCGGTATCCGCACTATACCAATTATAGTTAGCTCCTTTTTGCGGGATTACACGAACTGTTGCATTGTTTCCTGAGCACACAGTGTCTGAAATGGTAGTTGGATCGAGTGGTGTAGGGTTAAGATGTATGCTAATAGATGTGGTATCATTAACATGATTTGAATCTGATGAAAGCGTCGGATATACGCTTAGCTTATAAGTGCCACCTAGTGGCGGAGCAATGGTACCTAAAGTGACTGTATCGAAAGTGTATGGCTGCAATGGTTTGTTGTAGGCAACATATATAGAGCCTTTTTCAGGGCCGGAATAAGTGGCATATATATTAAAGTCTGAATCTGCATTATTTCCCATGTTGTAAATGATTGCCCTTACACCGATGTTGGTATTAGCACAGGTGGTAGTATCGCCCGCAGGGTTCAATATTGCCGTACAAGCCATATCATGGCCGGGAGCAGGCTGAATATTTACAACATAATCTTCAGTTTCACCCCCACTGTATATCATGCTGCAGGCATAGCTGGAATAGGCGTAATAGCTTTGGGCATTGCGGATGCGAAGACCGGTTAAACCTGTATCGGCAGTAACAGGAATAGTAATGGTCGTAGAGCCAAAAGAAGCCCCGCTGCAGCATGAGTTAAGAGTGTAAAATTCATTTGGTGTTGAGTAGCCATCGTAGCTTCCGTTATGATTATAATCTATCCAAATCATTCCTGTACCATTAACGCCGCCGCCATAAGATGCATATAATTTATAAACACCACCTCTTGTCATCGTTGCCGTTTTGCCTGGAGAATCAGGTGGGATCAATGCATAATAATTAGGCATTGGTAGTGTTTGGTGTGTAGCATGCTTTAGCGTAGTTCCGCTTATCGCTATGCTATCTATTGTAGGAGGGGGCGCATAACTACTATAGTATAAGCCAGTGCTACAATAGCAATCATAGAATGGATTAATGTTCACTGTGGAGACATTGCTTGTGTCTGTTTCTCCGCTCGCATTGCAGGTGGCAATTACACGATAATCAGTTGCAGAAGAAATACCGGAAGAATAATAAGTGGCAGAAGTTGCACCGGAAATATTAGACCAGGAAGTTGTTCCTGTTAATCTGCTTTGCCATACATAAGTAATACCTAATTCATGATTTATGCTAGTATCAATAATGGAGAATTGATGTCCAGAGCAGATACTTGGAGGAGCCTTTAATGTACCGGATATAGGATCGCCTGAACAATTAGTATAAGCATCTAAAGAAATATCATCAAGATTGATATCGGCACCTTCTATCTCATAGCTATAATTAGCTCCTTTAAAGATAAAATAGTTTTTACCGGTTATCGCAGATGGCAGTGTATCTGCATATTGATACCAGCCATTTCTTATCGAAGTAGATGAATCAACACCTATCTGGAATAATTTGGTAGAAGAACCTGTGATAGAAGTAGATGAGCTAACATAAACTTCTAATGAATCATATCGATAGAGAGAACTGTAAGTCTCATATGGAGTTGTAATATATACCCAAAATGATAGTACAGTTTTCCCAGAAGAAGGAATGATAGCAGCTGGAGATACGAGGTCACTTTCCACTGGGCTTGTTGAAGGATAAGTGCAACATGAGGATTCCGTATACCAGGAGTTGTAAGTTGCTACTCCATTCCCTGAATGAGAAGGTGGATTAGGATAAAAATCGCTACTATAGCTTCCTGTACCTGAGCTACGTACCTGCCAATTATAATTAGATGTACAGCAATACGTTGTTACTATGTTGCTAGTCCAGCTATGATAAGGAAATGTTGCCCCTAATGAATCAAAGCTTTCAGAGAAAAGATTCTGTGCCGTACTTCGATCGCATAGACACAATAAGGCAATACAGGAAATTAGAAAAGTAATTTTCGGTTTCATACGCTAAATGAGGAAAAGGTGAATAATATTTATTAAGCAAAAATTAATTGCCTGTCCTAAAATAAATAGGACAACATTTTATTGCAAATATTTTGTTAAATTTATTAATTGATAATTAGTAAGTTATGGTAATATAATAATGCTGTTAAAGCAAGTAGCGTATTTTTTACATTTTAAAAATCTTATAATTATTCTATGATTTATTAAAGCAGATTCATTTTTTAATTACTAACGATATATATATAACAAAAGCCGGTATCAATACCGGCTTTTGTTCTTTTTTAAATTATGCCACTAATGCTAATTATGTAACACCTCAAATAATTTATTGAAGTGCCCTTTATCTGTGTTGGCTTTTAAAATATATACACCTGCAGGGAGATTGCTGATATTAATGTTTTCAGATTTAAAAGAATTGTTTGTATTTCTATATACAGTAGCTCCTGCGCTGTTCATAATAGCTATATCCTGGAATTGCATATCATTATCCCCTGCAATGGTAATGGAAGTATTAGCCGGATTAGGATATAATTTTATTACCTGATCATTTTGATTTATGCCAGCAACCGAAGTTGGTACACCCCATCTTACCGTATCGTTGCCACATGCGTTAGACAACACAAGCAGCACATGATAAGGGCTGTCGCTAGGATATGTATGCATGGGGTCTGTCAATGTAGATGTTGTGCCATCGCCAAATATCCATAAGTAGCCTGTATCGTTTTGTACATTGACAGCGGAGAAGTAATATGTATTACTCATGCGATCGTAATTGATACCATCGGAAGAAGGTAATGGATTTACCGTATAAGTAACACTACCTGTTGCTGCACAATATTTAAATACATTTACGATATATGTACCTGATGTGTTGATATGTATTTTTTCTGTAGTAGCACCAGTATTCCAGAGATAGGTAGCTCCAGGGTTGCCTGCGTCAAGATTTAGTGATGGTGATTCACATACTGTGCCTCCTGTACCAAGATTTACAATAGGGGCAGTTCCTATAGCAGCGTGCACTGGCACCCTGTTACTTGTACATCCTGTAGAGGCGAATATCCCGCTTATGTAAAGAGTAGTATCACTTGTTAAGGATGGGAATGTTATAGAGCTGCCTGAAAATGCAACCACACCTCCTGTATCTACGTTATACCAATTATAACTAGCTTTTGGTTGAGGAATGATGGAAACGGTTGCAGCATTGCCGTTACATACAGTGTCAGAAACTGCTGTAGGGTCATTTGGTGTTGGATTGAGATGTATATTGATGGAAGATGTATCATTAATGTGATTGGAATCAGTAGCGAGTACAGGATATACATTCACTTTGTATGTACCGCCCAAAGGAGGTGCTATAGTGCCTAAATAAAGTGTATCGAAAGTGTATGGCTGCAATGCAGCAGGATGGCCAATATATATAGAGCCTGTTTCAGGTCCTGAGTAAGTAGCATACACATTAAAATTAGAATCCGGGTTAGCCCCCATATTATAGATAACAGCAGTTATACCAATATTGGTATTGGCGCATGCGGTAGTATCCGGTGCAGGATTTAATATGGCTACACATGCAAGATCATGTCCTGGTGCAGGTTGTATGTTTACGACGTAGTCTTCTGTTTCACCACCCGCATAGATCATGTCGCATGCATAATATGAATATGAATAATAGTACTGGGCATTACGAATACGTAAGCCTGTTAGTCCGGTATCTGCATCGACAGGTACCTGGAAAGACGTAGAGCCATAATATGCCCCACTGCAGCATGCATTTAAATTCAAAAATTCATTTGGTGTACCATATCCATCAAAACTGCCGTTATGGTTATAATCGATCCACGCCATACCAGAACCTGTATAACCGCCGCCATACGAAGCATACAATGTATAAACCCCACCTTTTGTTAAAGTAGCAGTTTTGCTTGGTGAATCAGGTGAAATTAATGCGTAGAAATTAGGCGCCGGAAGTTGTTTGTGTGTTGCATGTTTCAAAGTAGTACTGCTGATTGCTACGCTATCAATAGTAGGAGGTGGAGAATAACTGCTATAATACAAACCTGTGTTGCAATAGCAATAGTAAAATGGATTGATATTTACAGTGGATACATTGCTTGTATCTGTTTCTCCGCTTCCGGCGCAGGTTGCTATTACCCTGTAATCAGTTGCTGAATAAATACCGAATGATTGGTAGGTAGATGCAGTAGCTCCCGAAATGGTTGACCATGAGGAAGTGCCTGTAGGCGTACTCTGCCATACGTAGGTAATGCCAAGATTATGAGATAGAGTAGTATCTGTAATTGAAAAAGAATTTCCTGAACAGATACCCGACGGTGCGTTTAATGTGCCGGATATTGGATCTCCAGTGCAGTCATGATAAGTGTCTAAGGATATATCATCGAGATTGATGTCTGCACCATCTGTATAATAATAATTGGCGCCTTTGAAAATAATATAGTTTTTGCCTGATATTGATGATGGCAATGTATCAACATATTGGTACCATCCATTGGTAATGCTTGTGGATGAATCTACACCTATCTGATATAATTTGGTTGAGGAGGAAGTTATAGATGTAGAAGAGCTCACATATACTTCCAGCGAATCATATCTATAAGCAGAACTAAAACTGGCATAAGGCTTTGCAATGTATACCCAAAAAGACAATACAGTTTTGCCTGAAGTGGGGATAACAGCGCCAGGAGATATTAGGTCTGTTTCAACGGGAGTAGTTGCTGGATAACTACAACATGGTGCTTCTGTTTCCCATGAGTTGTATGTTACTACAGCTAGCCCTGAATGAGAAGGAGGCCAGGGATAGCAGTCCGTACCTACGCTTGATACGTAATTAATATAACCGCCACCAGAGCCGATAATATGCCAATCATAATTGGATAGACAACAATAGGACGTAACGACATTACTAGTCCAGTTGTGATATGGAAATGTTGCTCCTAATGAATCAAAACTCTCAGAAAAGAAATTTTGACCTGTGCTTCTGTCAGAAGAACACAGTAACGCAAAAAGACAGGAAATAAAAAAGGTAAAGATTTTTTTCATAGATTAAATTATTGCATTAGACGATTTTATGTCGTATTAGAAGTAATTTACTTTAACTTTCAGTTAATTCAAAATTTTTGTTAATATTTTTTAATATTACTTATAACTAAAAAATATTATAAATAAATAACCTAATTATTTATAGGATTATCGATTAAATTAGTATTTTTATTAAGATAATATAAAGGATAGAGTCATTCACTTTTTGAATATTAATAAGCATCCCGTCCTACTTGTATTACCGAGAATTATTATTTATTCTTTACTGTTTTAAACTTTTTAAAAATGAAAAAGCTAATTTTTCTTTTTGCTGCTTTTCTCTTATGCTATTCAGCAAAAGCCCAGACTTTTAAAATTGTGAATAGTTCTTGTGATCCCATTGTTGTTGAAGTACAGGCTGGTAGCAGTACTAGTGGATGTTCTGCGAGTTGGTTTACAAAACCTATAATCTTATCCGCTGGTACAACTTCTCCAACATTTACAACCAGTACTATGCCATGGTCAGGATCTAGTCCTTCCGGAAGTGTCGTTTATTTGAATGCATCAGTCGCTGGAAACCCTGGCCCCTGTCATGCAACAATTGTACAAATTTCAGCATGTGGCTCTCCCACTGGCGCATATACAACATGCTATTGCAGCGGCTCTTATACAGTGACGTTCTCGACAGATGCGAGTGGTAATGTTACCTTGACAGTTTCATAATGTTTTATTATTTATCATATAAAGTAAAAGAGGGGTAATGTATGTTACCCCTCTTTTACTTAGTTTAAAATTGCAACGTTTAGTTATGTATCACCTCAAACAGCCTATTAAAATATCCATTTGAAGTATTTACTTTCATAATATAAGCACCTGATGGCAATGTGCTAATATCTATATTCTTAGTTTTAAATGCGGCGCTATTTTCTCTATATACAACAGCCCCAACACTATTTAATATAACTATATCTTTAAACTCAACGTTGTTGTCAGCGCTGATAGTTATTGATGTATTAGCAGGGTTCGGATATAATTTGATCGGACTGTTCGATTGGTTTATGGAATTAACCGATGTTGGCACTCCCCATTTTACTGTATCTGTACCACAGGCGTTTGATAAAACCAGCATTACATGGTAGGAGCTATCCGTAGGATAAGTATGTACGGGAGTTTCTAAAGTAGAGGTGTCACCATCGCCGAAGATCCATAAATAACTAAGCGCATTTTCTACACCTGCCGCTGAGAAATAGTATGTATTTTCTACACGGTCATAATTAATGCCATTTGAAGATGGTAATGGATTTACTGTATAGGTGACACTGCCAGTTGCAGTGCAGTATTTGGTAACCGTTACTGAATAAGTACCTGATGCGTCTATATGGATCTTTTCGGTAGTCTCACCTGTGCTCCATAAATATTTAGCGCCTGGGTTACCTGCATCGAGCATAAGAGTGGGCGATTCACACACAGTGCCTCCTGTACCAAGATTGACTATTGGGGAGGCTCCTATTGCTGCAGTTAACGGAACAAGGCTGCTCACGCATCCTGTAGTAGGATTCTGCGCTAAAACATAAAACGTGGTATCACTTGTAAGGCTGGCTATACTTAATGTCGTGCCACTAAATACAAGAGTGCTGCCGGTATCATCACTGTACCAGTTATAAGCTACACCCGAAACAGGCGTAACTGAAACAGTAGCATTATTGCCTGAACAAACCGTATCGGAAATAACTATAGGTACATCTGGCGCCGGATTCAGATTAATGGTAATGGACGACGTATCATTTGCATGAAATGAATCCGTAGCTAGTACTGGATAAACATTTATTTTATATGCTCCCCCCAGTGGTGGTGCTATAGTGCCCAGGTAAACCGTATCGTAAGAAAAAGGTTGTATAGGCGCATACTGTTCCACATATACAGAACCACTTGATGCGCCGCTGTAGGTTGCAAAGATTGAGAAATTGGAGTCTGCATTTGCCCCCATATTGTAAATGACAGCTGTGATACCTATGTTGGTGTTAGCACATGCAGTGGTATCATTCGCAGGATATATGATAGCGGTACATCCCAGGTCGTGTCCTGGTGCGGGTTGTATATTTACTATAAAATCTTCTGTTTCTCCCGGATCGAAAAACTCATCACAAGCTTCAAAAGGATCTACATAATACCCTGAACTATTACGAACACGGAAACCTGTAATGCCTGTATCTGCATCCACAGGAATTGTAAATGTCACCGACCCGTCAGATGCCGGCGAACAGCAGGAGTTAAGGCTGAGAAACTCGTCTGGTGTGGTAAATCCGTCAAACGTACCACTATGATCGTAATCTATCCATCCCATTCCATATCCGGATCCTCCACCATATTTTACATATAAGGTATACACGCTGCCTCTTTTTAATATAGTAGTTGCACTACCCGTTGGGGAGTACGATGCGTAGTTATTTGGAGGAGGCAATGTAGTATGTGAAGCATGATGAAGTGTGCCGGGGTTAATGGAAACACTGTCTATAGTTGGAGGCGGTGCATCTCCTGCCGCATATAAACTTGTATTACAATAGCAGATATAAAATGGATTAATAGTTACTGAAATTGGATTACTTGTATCGCTTAATCCACTTGCATCACATGTAGCAACAACACGGTAATCAGTGGGGGATGTAATTCCGAATTCCTGGTAAGAATTACTATTTGCTCCTGAGATATCAGACCATGATGTGGTGCCGGTAGCCCTGTTTTGCCATTGATAGCTCATGCCGGTGTAATAGGTAAGAGATGTATCTGTTAGTATAAAAGGAGTATTAGCGCAAATATTATTTGGGCCACCTATATAACCCGCTGTAGGCATACCGCTGCAGCTGGCATAATTTGCTACCAACACTTCGTCAAGATTATATTGGATTGTAGCTTCTACAGCGTTAGCCTCAAAAATTAAATAGTTATTTCCTGATATAGTTGATGGTATTGTATCAATTATCTGGTACCAGCCACTACGAATCCTATTGCTTGAGTCTATCATTATTTTGTGGCCCAGTTCCGTACCTCCGGAAGCCGCAGTAGTGCTGCTTATAAAAACGGACATTGAATCATGATTTGTGATCCCGAAACAGCAATCACTAATTTTTGAGATATATACCCAAAAAGAAACTACATTGACGCCTGTTGAAGGAAGATTCATTTTAGGAGATACTAACTCAATATCGCTTACCGGTGGTGCACTATTTATATTATAGTCATCAACTATTACCATACCGTTTCCCGCGTATGGAGTAGCTGATGGTTCAGATCCTAAATCGTTAGTTTCATCTACCCAGCCACCCGATGTTGAGCCACGATATGCACCTGACACAAGTATATTATCTACCCAGCCTGTAGGAAGAACACTAGCCGTACTTGATACGGTATCAAACCCTTCATGAAGTAATAATGACTGAGCAATGCTCTGTTGGCCGATAGTCAGCAGCGTCAGAAAAAGCAATGAATAAATAAATTTTTGTCTCATGGAAATCATATAATTGTGATACAGAATAGTTAGATAATAAAATGAATAAATTTCTATAGCAGGTTTACAAGCTAAGAGGTATTTATACACGAGAAAGGTGAGAACAACATAAAAGACTTTATTTAATGGGTGAACAGTTGGGTGAACTTAAAAAAATCTATATAATAAAATGCTAATGAAGGAGTTCTGATTAGATTATCATGATTGGGTCTCATGGCGCACAGTTGTTTATATATAGTACAAATATATTGATTTTATTGATGATTTTAATAATTTTCTAATTTTTAAATAACATTGAAATTATTGACACATTAATTAAAAAAATATTGTGGATCAGGAATTTGGACATCGCGATGAAGTATAATTTACAATTGCCTGATTGACAGATATAGTCATTTTCGATTTAATGCATTAGGTTTGCTTTCCAATTTCATGGCTTTTTATGACAATTACACAACTTGAATACGTTGTAGCCGTAGCTACTTATAAGAGTTTTGTTGCTGCAGCAGAAAAATGTTTTGTGACACAGCCTACGCTTAGCATGCAAATTCAAAAATTAGAAGAGGAATTAGGTATAAAATTATTTGATCGTAATAAACATCCTATAGCAATTACTGCAATAGGAGACGCTATTGTAGAGCAGGCAAAGGTAGTATTAGCTGAATGCGAAAAGATACAGGAATTGATACAAAGCCGCCAGAATAATCTCGAAGGGGTATTTAAGCTGGCTATAATTCCTACTATTGCGCCTTATATACTGCCGTCTTTACTGGAACATTACGTTATAGCCTTTCCTGATGTGAAGTTGCAGGTGAAAGAAATGGAAACCGATCAGATAATTGTTGCATTGCGCAATAATGAAATAGACGCTGCATTACTTAGCACCCCTTTAGAAGAAAATGATATAAAAGAATATCCTCTCTTTTATGAGCCATTCATAGGATATTTTGCGGAAGGCGAAGAGGCGTTGAAAAAAAGGCTCATAATTCCTGATGATATAGCCCTTGAACGAATATGGTTATTAAACGAAGGCCACTGCATGAGGAATCAGATCATAAACTTATGCAGCGAACAGGTGCAAAAGCTGCAGGCAGAACGTCCATATAGATATGAATCGAGTAATGTGGAAACATTGCGCAAAATGGTTGACAAAAATGGCGGACTTACTATATTGCCTGAATTAGCTACTCATGAATTTGTAGAGGATCAGATGGAGCGCGTAAGATATTTTGAAGATCCGGAACCTGTGCGCGAAGTGGGCTTGGTAACAAACGACCACTTTGTCCGTTTTACGCTGCTACAGAGCTTGATGGATGAGATACTCCTGCTGGTGCCTGAAAAAATGCGTGTACAAAAAAAGAACAGAAAAGTATTGCGTATCCAGTCGGCTAAACTGTAGCAACAAACACACGGTTAATACCGAATTTGATTAGTTTATTATCAGGGAAAATTTCGCTTATTAAGAGCATTACTTTATCCCATGCCTCAGGCTTGCTTATTATATAATTGAAAACAAGCTTGCCTCCGGGCTTTATTCTTTTTTTGCATTTTTCTAAAAAATCAATACTGGTCACAAAAGCTGGTACAATTCTTCCCTGGAAGATGTCAACAATTACAAGATCATAAACGTTAGTATCATCATCCATATATTCCATTGCATTGGCGCAAATCGGCGTTAGGTTCTTAGGGTTAGCGGCTCCTAATAATTCCATTGCCCATTGCAATACCAATTCATCACTGTCCACTAAAACAAAATTTGGTTTATACCCTCTTTTATTCAGTATTTGCACTGCGCTGCCTATTCCGGTACCAAGTACTAAAATATCTTTTACTGAATACAGGGTATTGTTTATTTCTTTAAAGGCTGCAGTTAGTGGTGTGTATCTGTCGCCATCCGAATATAATGCATCTATTGTCGCAAGCTGCCACTGGTTGCGATAGAGATATAGCTCGAGCACAGGATTAAATTCACTATTTCCACGACGAAAACGCACAGGATACAGATAGCTCATTAATCGTTTATACAGAGGGACTTTTTGCAAAGGGCACTTATAAATTTATAAGCAAAGATTGCAAAATCATTTACGATTTGTAAAAATTTATTGAATGTATGGGATAAATAAAGAGTATAAATTATTAATCGTCGTGACGGCGCATTCTCCGTTTACGAAATAAAGGAACCTTATTTTCGTTGCCATGCAGTAAGCGGCTTATATTTTTGTAGTGTGTAAGCACCACCAGGAAGGCCGTAGCCACAGCAAACAATCTGTAGCTGAATTCCGGTTCATTAAAAATGAAAAGTATTAGTAGTGGAAACGCTACACTTGCGCTTATTGAGCTTAATGATACATAGCGGGTAAGGAACAGCATTAAAATAAAAACACTTACAAGACTTACTGCTACCAATGGTTGGATCGATAATATCATACCAAAGAGCGTGGCGATGCCTTTGCCTCCTCTGAAATCTGCCCAGATTGGAAATATATGACCTACAACTGCTGCAAGCCCTAAAAATATTTCAAGATTCATGAATGGCTCACTGCTCCATGTAAATGGCGAAAATAATGCAAGCTTTACGGCCAGGAAACCCTTCAGCATATCCACCAGCATCACAGCCGAGCCTGCTTTGGAACCTAATATTCTAAACGTATTTGTAGCTCCGGCATTACCACTTCCGTGTTCACGGATATCGATACCATAGACTTTTTTGCTTACCCAAACTGCTGTAGGAATAGAACCGATTAGATAAGCCAGAACAATCAGAGTTGCTATTACCATTTCTTTTTTAATCTAACATTGAAGGATTGCAAATTTAATTATTTCATATCAAAATACCTAATGGTCAAATAGGTATATTTTATATAATGATAATAAGAAAATAAATAGTGTACAATAGATTATGATTTTTTAGTTAATAAGGCGATCCAATTATTTAGATGGGTTATGTTCTTTATTATAAAGTTACTTGTTACTGCAGCATCTGTTATTATTTTTTCATCTTCTTTTAATAGGCCACTCATTAGCAATATTCCATTGCTATTTAACAGTGAATACAATTGAGTAATATGCTCTAATAGTATATGGCGGTTTATGTTAGCCAGAATAATATCGAAATGCTGATCTGCAACTTTTTCCAGGGAGCTATGCTGAATGGTTATTTTCTTGCAGTTATTTCTCTGTATATTTTCTTTTGCGTTTTCATAAGACCATTCATCATTGTCTATCGCCAAAATTTTATTGGCGCCTAATAACTCTGAAAGTATAGCTAATATGCCCGTGCCCGTACCGAAATCCAGCACGCCTTTTCCATTAATTTCCAGGTGCCGCATTTGCATCATCATCAGTTGTGTCGTTGCATGATGTCCGGTACCAAAAGACATTTTTGGGGTAATGATTATCTCATAAGGAGTGGCAGCTTCTATTTTATGAAAATCAGCTTTCACTGTGCAGAAATTTTCTACCACTACAGGCTGAAAGTTTTCTTCCCAAAGTGCATTCCAGTTCTGTTTTTGTATCTCCTGAATATGATAGGTAAGCTTATGATTTTGAATGATAGATTTCAATTGGTCTTCACCAAATGAATCAACATCTATATATGCTATTAGCCCTGATTCGGTTTCTTCAAAACCATTGTAATTGATTTCATTGAGCAAGGCAATAAGTAGTTCACGGATATTAGTGTCTGTAACTGGGATTGTGACTTGAAAATAACTCATAGAGGCATCAAATATCCGCAATAAATAATTAGGATAAACAATATGCTAACGCCCTCTTATCAATCTTAAGAGGCCTACCAGGATTATAGCTCCCAGAGTAGCGCAGAAAATTTCATTTAATGTCGGGCTTGAGGTAACGTTCAATTTATTTCCGAATAGTTCTCCGCCTATCCAGCCACCTATAATACCAACTATGATATTGGCAAGTAATCCAAAGCCTCTGCCCCTGATAATGAGACAGGCTAACCAACCTGCAACCGCACCTATAAATAAAAAGAGAAGTATATGATGCATGATGTTTTTATAAAAATAAAAAAGGTTGTACTTAAGTACAACCTTTTTATATTGCTAATATTGAATTATTATTTTTTATTCACACGGCTACCTGGTTTGCCGTATTCAGATTCTGTATCTGGTTCTTCGCTTTTGTTGTTTTCTTCATCATTATTCATGTTCTCATCCACTTTCAGGTTCTTTTCCTGTTCGTCCATTGAACCCGGCTTAGCGCTATTGTATATGATACGGCGGGTAGGAACGTCGGTAACAACACGGAATTCAGTGCGGCGGTTCATTTGGCGGCCTTCAGGGTTATCTTTTCCTGATACCACATTAGGAGCTACTGGCATTTTTTTACCAAAACCTTTTGCGATCATACGGTTTCTATCTACGCCATTTTTTTCAAGATAATCCATTACAGATTGTGCACGGCGTTGAGAAAGTTCGTCGTTGTATTTATCACCACCTTTTGCGTCTGTATATGAATACACTTCAACACTGAGAGATGGATTATCTTTCATAAAGCTTACCAAAGAATCCAAAGAAGCAACAGACTCAGGACGAAGAGTTGCTTTATCAAAATCGTAGAAAACGTTACTTACGCTGAAGCTGTTCTTAATGCTGTCTAAATAAATTGTAACAGATACAGTATCATCAGGATCAGAACGTTTTACATCCATAGTACTTACTGATGCATGAGTAGAGGAATATCCGGCTTTGTCACCAGTTATCACGTAAGCGTGGCTGCGTGACATATTGAATGCAAAGTTGCCATCTGTAGAATTGAATGTATTAAGATTACCTTGCTGATCAACCATTTTAATAACTACTTCATTTAATGGCTGATCTGTCTTTCTATCTAATGTTTTACCCATTACTACCAGTTTGGGTTCGTATTGTATGCGCCAGATATCATCGCAACATGTAGGATTTTTCAGAGCTATTGCACCAATGCGATTAGATACTACATATGCGTCTGGTTTGCCAATTGGATCCTTGATAAAATATAATTCATCAGCGGGCGAGTTAATGGGATAGCCCATGTTGTGCAAATTTGTATAGCGTGATGGGCCTCCATCTGCAGAGAAGATATCAAAACCACCCATAGTTACCCAACCGTTAGATGCGAAATATAATTTGTTTACACGGCTGTCATAGTATGGCGTTATTTCATCTCCTTCGGTATTTATTTGTTTACCTGCGTTTTGAGGGCGGCGATAAGTACCATTACGTGGGTCGATTACTGAATACCATATGTCATATCCACCACGGCTTTGTAATGTACGGTTTGAAGAAAAGAATAAAATTTCTTTTTTGCCCACTTTAGCTACAAAAGGTTGTGTATTCGATCCATCGTCATTAATACCTTCTCCTAATTCTTCAGGATCACTCCATTTTTCTTTGTCCCAGGTAGATACGTATATTTTACACATTACCTTCATTGAATCGCCTTCTTTACATCTTGTAAAATAGAAGCGATCTCCACCAGGGCTGTAGCTACCATTACCAACATGCACGTCACTCTTATTGAATTTCCCATCTTCAAATCTGATAGGCCATTCAAAAGAGTCAACCTGAGATACGTTTGTTTGTTTACGCGATACCATGAACCTTGCCATGTACTCATCACGTTTTTTCTTATCTACTTCTACGACAGAGTTTTGACGCATAGTTGAGAAAAGTAAAGCTGTATCGCCAAGCGGGTAGGGAGAAAGCTCAGTATAAGCGCTGTTTACATTTGGGCCGGCGTTTATAACTGATACAGGTTCCGGATCCTTTACAGAATTCATACCCATTGTACAACCCTGTATTTCGCGAAGAGAGCGTTTCTTTAACTTTTTGAAAGTTTTTGGGTTGTCAGCAATGAATTTATTGAACGTATTAATAGATTCCTGGTATTCACCTTGCTGCTTCAGCATCATAGCTTCCTTATATATTGCCTCCGGATATAATTTTGGAGCAAGTGCATATACTTCTGCGTAGAAGTGTGAAGCCGGCACATAGTCACGCGTTAAAGCATAACATTCCGCAATCTGGTATGTGAGATACGGATTGCGTTCCTGTTCCTGTTTTAGCTGCTGATAATAATCAATAGCATTAAAGTAACTGCCCGAGCGGAACAGGTTATCAGCCCAGCGAAGTTTCTTATAATACGGGAGCTTTGATACAGGATCATTTGCCTTGTTCCTGTACTTTTCTTTCTGCTGTTGGGCGTTTGCATCATCATTATGAATAGTAACGATAACCGTTGCCAAAATAAGGAGCAGCCAATTTTTTCTCATGTGCGTGAGCGTTGTTAATGGATATAAAAGTATAAATTGATTTAAAAAAAAGAAAGGGCTTTTAATTTTTTTTTGCCCTTTCTTTTCTTTTTATAATATGTTGCTTAGAAGCGAGAGCAAGGATATACTAACCTATGTGCAAAATCAAGAGGATTAGGCGCTATATATGTTAACGCAAGTTCAAAACCTCCATTGCCATTAGATGCAGTCTTTAAGTCAGACACATTGTAATCATAGCTAACACCTATACGAAACCCTTTAAATTGAACACCTGCCGTTGCCATTACAGCATCTCCTGTACGGTACCAGCCACCTACGAAAACATTGGTAGCATAAGTACGTACTTCAGGATTGCCAACGATAACATTAAATTCATTACCTGCAATGATTTCATTTGCAGTTGCCTGACTTTGGTATAATACTGCAGGACGCAGGCTGAATCTTTCACTCAGGAACCAAATAGCGCCTAACTGACCGTTGTAACGCATTGCTACTGCGGCAGCTACCTGGCTATTTTGTTTTACTTCAAAACCATTTGCTGGTTGATTCAGGTTGTTTGCTCCAACGCCTAAAGCATAGCTGAAATTATTACTTGTAGCTTGTGCCCAGCTAATACCTGCATTCACTGTGTAATAATGTACCCTGTTATTAAGCCCGTTAGCATATTCTGCTGAAGTTCCTTGTTGAAATGTACCATTTACAAATTCATCTCCAAAATAAAGTTTAGAAAGATCTACGCTTTGCTCGCTATACCCACCCTGCAACCCTACAGATAACACCTTGTTTTGGCTAGCACCTAAGAATTTTTGATAGGCAACAGATAATAACCCGGTGAAGTTTGTAAGATTACCATCGCCTGCCTTGTCATTATATAATTGTAAACCTGCAGCCAGGTAATCATCAATGCTCAGATCATGTACAATCGGCATATCGAATGAAGCACCATAAGTAACGTATGGTATTGTTACACTTTGCCATTGGTTACGATAAATAGCTGAAGCACGGAATTGTCCGTCGAAATCACCAGTAAATGAAGGGTTAATTATCAACGGCGCAGCCTGAAATTGAGTAAAGTGAATGTCCTGGGCATTCGCAGTTTGAATAGTAAGTGCAAGAGCGGCGATAATACTTGCACGAGTAATTGTATTTTTCCTGATCATGATATGCTTACCTTAAGGTTGTTATCTAATGTTACTTTATTCAGATTTTATGCTCTTTCTTTTTATGATACAGTATTTTCCGGTTAATAATTACTTAGAAACACGTAATGCTCTCAACGGTTGAAAATACGTAAATATTTCAAAGTTGCAATGGTTTTGTTAAGATTTTTTCGTTCACTGTCGCCATTCAATCCCTTCTTAATCAATTTTTCTACCGATTTTTAAGCAATAGGTTTTCTTCTTTCGGCAATGAATAAATCACACTTTTATTTAGTAAGACAGCTTAAAGAAAAAAAACGTTTGCTTTTTGCCATAATTGTTACAACCAATTTGGATAATTTTTTCATAAATGTATTGGCTGGGGTGCTTTAAATACAGCGGCGCTTTATTAATATTGTACCTTCGCCGCTTGATTACATGTCTTCCAATAAGAGAAACAAAAAAACATCGCCTTCACAAGTAGCTGCTGTAGCTCCTATTGCAGTAGATCGAAAACGTCAGGTTCGGTTGGGATTTGGCATTTTTTTTCTATTAATAGGTATCTATACCTGTTTTGCAGTTATCAGCTATTATTTTACCTGGAAAGTGGACCAGGATAAGGTTTTTTCGAATGAAAAGTTATCCCAATTCCTTTTTCATGACCAGGCACCTATAGCAAATTGGGGTGGCCGGTTAGGGGCAGCTTTGTCACATATCCTTATATATCGTGGTGTTGGGATTGCTTCGCTTGCCGTTGGGCTGTTTTTTGCATCTGTTGGATTAAATCTTATATATGGAAAAAGGGTTGTGCCCTTGCTTCGTTATCTGCGCTGGCTGGCAATATTATTATTAATAGTAGCTCCCGTACTGGCTTATGTATTCCCAAATTCCATATTTCCGTATGGAGGCGCCTGGGGCAACGAGGGTATTACTTATCTGAATGGATTTATCGGTGAAGGAGGTACAGGATTGTTACTATTGGCAATAGCCTGTTTCTTCATATTTGTCATTTTTGCCCTGGATATACGTCCTTTTCTGCATCGTGTGAAACGCAGGGCCGGAAATATAGCCGCTACTGCAATAGCCCCTGCTCCTGTATCTGCAGATGATACAGACATAAAAAATAACGAAACAGTTGCTAATACATTAAATAATAATGATAACACAGACACATATCCTCTAGCGATAAACGAAAAAAAAACTGAATCCAGTGAGTGGGATATGACTCTTGTTGAAAAAAGTGATAAACAACCCATTATTACGGATACTTTACAAGAGGACGAAGAAAGCGAAATTGCGATAGATGAAGAAGACAACAACAATGTGGAGTTGAATATCCCACCCAAACAAGATAAAGCTATAGAAGAAGACCTGTCGTTTGAAGTTTATAAGCAGGAAGAAGAGCCTGCAATTAAAAATGGGGCACATATTAGTATTGCAAGTAATGAGGCATATGCACCTGAATTAGATTTGCCCAGCTATAAATTTCCTACACTCGACTTGTTGGAAGACCGTGCCCAGGAAGCAATCACCCTGGATAAAGATGAGCTGGAGAAGAATAAGAATCAGATTATACAAACCTTGCGCAGCTTTGGCATTGAAATACAGCGTATTAGTGCTACAGTGGGACCTACTGTAACGTTATATGAGATTGTGCCGGCTGAAGGTGTTCGCATATCTAAAATACGTAACCTTGAAGATGACATCGCTCTAAATCTTGCAGCTCTTGGCATACGTATCATTGCTCCTATTCCCGGTCGTGGAACTATTGGTATAGAAGTGCCCAATGCAAATAAGCAGATAGTCTCAATGCGTGCACTCCTGTCCAGCGAGAAATTTGTAAATAATAAAATGATCTTACCCATCGCGCTGGGTAAAAAAATTGATAATGAGAATTATATTGTCGACCTGGCAACTATGCCTCACTTGCTCATGGCCGGCGCAACAGGACAGGGTAAGTCTGTAGGTATAAATGCCATTCTCGTTTCATTACTCTATAAAAAACATCCTTCTCAGCTAAAGTTTGTAATGGTAGATCCTAAAAAAGTGGAGCTTTCTATTTACAAAACAATAGAAAAACATTTTCTGGCAAAGCTTCCTAACGAAGAAGAAGCGATCATCACCGATACTAAAAAAGTAATTTATACACTTAATGCATTGTGTATAGAAATGGATGATCGTTATGAGCTGCTTAAGGAAGCCGGTGCAAGAAATATAAAAGAATACAACGAAAAGTTTATCAATCGCAGGCTCAATCCGGAACGTGGGCATAAATATCTGCCATTTATAGTATTGGTAATCGATGAGTTTGCAGATCTGATAATGACCGCGGGTAAAGAAGTAGAAATGCCTATAGCCCGCCTGGCACAGTTGGCACGTGCTGTAGGTATCCATCTTATTATTGCTACGCAGCGCCCTTCTGTAAACGTAATTACCGGAACTATCAAAGCAAACTTCCCTGCACGAATAGCATTTAAAGTATCTGCTAAAGTGGACTCAAGAACTATTCTTGATTCCGGGGGGGCTGACCAATTGATAGGTCGCGGAGATATGTTGGTATCGCATGGCAGTGAATTACTTCGTTTGCAATGCGCTTTTGTCGATACGCCTGAAGTAGAAAATGTAGTTCAATTCATTGGTAAGCAACGGGGTTACACGAGCGCACATTTGCTACCACAGCCGGAGTATGACGATGCCGACGGAGATATAAGATCAATCGATCTTACTAATCGCGATAAGTTATTTGAAGATTGCGCAAAAATTGTGGTGCAGACACAATCTGGCTCTACTTCAATGTTGCAAAGACGATTTAATCTTGGCTATAACCGTGCCGGTCGAATAATGGATCAATTGGAGGCTGCAGGCATTGTAGGCCCTGCTATGGGCAGCAAGCCCAGAGATGTGATCTATAAATCAGAAATGGAGTTGGAACAATTTTTAAGTACATTAAGCTGATAACAGAGACGATACAATAGAATAGATTTTTTTTAACCATTAACATTTAGAGATAATAATGAAAAAACTGTTTATTGCGTGTGTGACAATTGCCTGCTGTGCAACCTACTCGGTACAGGCGCAGAATGATGCGAAAGCAAAAAATATATTAGAAGCTGTTAGTAAAAAAATAAATGGCTTAAAATCACTCAAAGCTAATTTTGCCCTTCATCTTAGCAGTGCAAATGGTAAAGCAAATAATACAAAAAAGGGTACCTTTTTTATGAAAGGACCTAAATATCGTGTTGAATTAAGTGGGCAGGAGATCATCTGTGATAATAAAACCGTCTGGACTTATACAAAAGATGCAAAAGAAGTGCAGGTAAGCAGCTATAATCCAAATGAACAAACTATTTCTCCTTCTAAATTGTTTACAAACTTTTACGATAAAGAATATAAATACAGCTATGTAGGAGAAAAAAAGGTAAATGGTAAAACTGTAGATGTTATAGATCTTGTACCTACAAACGGAGGTAAACAATTTAATAAGGTGGAGTTGATGGTTGATAAAGCATCTAATACCATCACTGGCGGAAGCATTTGGGAAAAGAACGGTAATAAATATCAGTACGAGATCAGCAATTTCACCCCTAATACAAATATTCCCGATGCCAGCTTCACTTTTGATACTAAAGCACACCCGGGTGTAGAAGTAGTAGACCTTAGATAATTTATTCTCTAACCCATAAATTTGATTAAAGGGCCTTTTGGCCCTTTTTGTTTTACTGCTCTATCTTGAATACCGGGTAGCGCATAAATTCAGGCTCAAAATAAGGGGAATGCTGATATACAAACTTTAATTGTGCGTCACCATTTTTTGCAAAAGCTTCATCCGATTTTTTCTTTTCGTCAAGCATTTTTTGTAGCTCGGGATTTTTTTTAAGAAGTTCAGCAGCTTCATCCTCAAAAACATAATCACTATAACCTTCTTTTTGTTGCAATACAGCGTCAAAAAAGTTCCACGCAAAAAATGCATCCGGAGCGGTGGGTTCAAGCGTTTCTACAAGATACCGTCTGGTTGGTTGATCCGTAGGTATAATATAATCGCCTTTTAACAGCTTAATGGTTTCCTTATGTGCGCTTACTATTGCATTTTTATGCAGGTAATGTTTTTCATAAGGATGTTGTACTGTTTCATATTTTTCTATCCGGTAAACAGTCAATTGCATAGTAGTATCCTTTTCCAGCTTATCCATCTTTACTCCATTCCATTCCAATCTTTGTATCACATCATGCCAACCATGAGATATCACATAAGCTTTTGGTACAATTACGGTTTTCGATGCGGTAAATTGATTATAGAATTTCACTTGTCTAGTATATGGTTTGCTCCTGTCATAATACAATCTGGGCATCCCTGAAACTTTGCTTGGTTTATATCCTGACTCATATCCTTTAAAGGTTATCATCGTTGATTTTGTAGTATCGGGCTTCCAATCTATATCAAGCTCTGTTTTTTGCTCCAATGTTTTGCGGTCTTCTGCTCGTGCTGCTTTTATTGCATCAGCATTTTCAGATGCGGTTTTAATAAAGCTTTCCATTAGTGCATACGTCGCATCTACACGTTGTTTATAAGGTTTCAGCATGTGTGTTTCAGGAACAAAAGCAAACGTTTGGAACAGTGAAGCAAAACCGCTTGAAAATCGGGGAAGATCATAAAACTCTGTCCATCCATTTTCAGGGGTAGCTTCGAAATCATTTACATAAGGCACAAGATCATATCCTCTTTGTTGCATATCCTTATATAATAGTGGTACTAAGGTATCGTTCATATATTTTCCTACTTCACCACCTAGTTTGTTGTGTTGTGTTACAAGCAGTGTCATCACATGTTGGTAATCTGCTCCGTCGCTTACATGGTTGTCGATAAACAGATCCGGATCCAGACGATGAAATAGTTGAACAAGTGAAGACGTTTCATTTGCATCACATTTTATAAAGTCGCGGTTCAGGTCCAGGTTTTCGGCATTGCCTCTGAAGCCATAAGCTTCAGGCCCATTTTGATTTGCCCTGCTATAGCTGTTCCTGTTCAGTGCTCCTCCTATATTGTAAACAGGTATCACTGCGAGCACTATGTTATCGGGTATTTTCATTTTTCCATCAGCAGCATCACGAAGCAGCATCATACTTGCATCAACACCGTCTGGTTCTCCGGGATGGATTCCATTATTTATGAGCAATATTAACTTGCCTTCTGCTTTCCATTTTTTTATATCAAAGTTTCTATCCTTATCATAGTAAACAGCGTTCAGAGGATAGTCAGCATCTGTTGGCCCGATATCCTCCATTTTTATCGTCGGGAACAATTTATCTAATTGCTGATAGTAAGCAATCACTTCATTATAGGTAGCTGTTTCAAGTCCTTTTGATTGTTCAAATTTTGTAATTAACTGAGCTTCTGCCATAATAGAAAATGATAAGAATGAAATAAGAAAAATAATGTTACGCATTTGATTCTGGCTAAACTATAAGAAGCTAAATTAGGAACTAATACGCTGAGCTAAAAAGAGAAATTGCAAATATTGCCTAAAATAAGAATGCCCCTCAAAGGGGCATTCTTATTTTAGTATTATCTCCTGTTTGGTTGTGGAGGTGGTGCCGACCTTGGCGCTTCATAATGCTGTGCAGGCATAGGTGCCGGACGAGACATTTGTTGTTGCGGTTGGGGTCGTTGGAAATTCTGTTGTGGCTGAGGCCGTTGAAAGTTCTGTTGTGGTTCTGGCCTTTGGAAATTTTGCTGCGGCTGCTGTCTCTGGAAATTTTGTTGCTGCTGCGGCTGAGGCCTTTGGAAGTTTTGTTGCTGCTGTGGTTGCGGCCTCTGGAAGTTTTGCTGTGGTTCTTCGTTATGTTGTGGCTGCACGGTCTGTGGTTGTGGTTTATTCACATTCCATTCATAGCGCTGTTGTTGCCGCGGCTGGCTAGCAGGCATTTGATTTCTCGCAGGCGATACTGATTGTGGAGCGGTTCTTTGCACTTCATTCCTGAAAGCCGGGGTACCACCATTATTGGAGCTTACCGGTTGAGGTCTTGTATTAACCGGTTGTGGTGCGCGTACAGCATTCGATGGTGCGGGACGCATGCCGTTCGTTGTAGTTTGTGCTACAGTCATCGGGTGATACATCTTTATCACATCATTGCTTACTTTAGGTTTGCCCGGGTTATTTCTGCTTGAAAGCTGATACACTTTTACAGGAGTGTTAGTTTCTCTTTCTATGTCAGCAGCGCGTGGTCCGGTCACATAAGTAACATGGTTGCTGTTATTGATAAAAGTGTTATTGATTATAGTAGTGTTATGAATGATTGTCGTATTCTCCCTTGGGCCGGCCCAATAGTGATAGTATCTTGGCTGATACAGGTAGCGGGGAGGTAAGAACACCCACCAGTCATCAGGACAGCTATAGGCGCCAAAGCCCACGCTAATATCAAATCCGGGTCCTAATGGTGCCCATCCATAATAGCCACCACCATTGCGCCAATCCACCCAGGCTGGACCCCATTCTGTACCGGGTATCCATACCCACCCGTAATAATTGTCATAAGTCCAGCGGCCATAGTGGAAACATGCCCAACCCCACGGATAGCTGGATACCCATGTATTGCCATATTCTGTCATTGCCCAATAACCGTCCGTATAATAAGGCCTGAAATCTTGTTCTACGTTAGGCACAAATACGTATCCATATTCTTGATCGTCCACCCATTGGCCATAAGGTGCTAAGTTGTCATAAAAATCCTGGATTGATACATCGGTACTAGGCTGCGCCTGTACTTTTTGTGTAGGCATACTAATGAAAATACTGACGCTCAGTACCACTAGCTTTAATATTTCTTTGAATTTTTTCATTTCGGATTAATTTTTTCTTTTCCAAGGAACTTATAGTTGATTCCTTATATATTTATCATAAGTTCAAAACTAATTCCTGTTTTAGCCAATAGATTGTTAAGTAATTAGATTTAAGCCTTAAAAATAATATTAAGGGGTAAAATAAATACAGTAACCTGTGCTTTTTTTGATCTATGGGCGCAATATAGATAAAAATCCTTCGATTGTAATGCTGTTATCCTTTACCTAAAATTAATTTTATCACTTCTCTCACGGGGTCTTTAGGATATGATTGTTGCAATTTCTGTTTTGCATTTTCACCCATAGCTTTCCATTGTTGTCTTTTTTGCCATGCTCTATCCATAGCATGCGAAAAGCTACCTATTACAGGAGCTTCGGCTACAAAGCCATTCTCCCCTTCGGTTATTACATCTGCATTGCCTCCCACATCGGTTACTATTGCTGCCCTGCCACAGTAATTAGCTTCAAGTAATGATAATGGTGTGCCTTCTCCGCGAGACGGCATCACCAGTATATGATTCTCTTCCCAGACCTGTTCTACATTATTTAGAAAGCCCCGGAATATTATTTTATCCTGCAACCCTCTGAACGCGATCAGTTCCTCCAAATATTTTTTGTGTTCTCCCTGCCCGTATATATTTACTTGGAAGTTTCTATCCTTCCATTGCGGTTGTCCCAATACTTCAATTAATAAATCATAACCCTTTACTTCTGTTTCAAGCCTCGCAACGGCAGCCATTTTATAAATATCTTCACTTGGGTAATTGATGGGCGTTTCTGTCAGTTTGATTGGGTTTTTTATTACAATGCCATTTGGTATTGCACGTGCCAGCAATCTTTCTGCCACTTCTAAATTTCTTTTGCTGACGAATAATACTTTTTCAGCACCACTAAAATATTCTGCAAAAAATGGTCTTAAATTATCTGCCAGGTAGCCATACTCTGGACAAAAATTCGGGATGATATAATAAGGAGCATTGAGCGATTTTATCCATGAAGCAAGAGTAGGGTAAAGGGCATTGTCAAATGTTCCTCCCTGGTTAATGAGAACAACATCAGGCTTAAATTCCTGTATCCTTCCTTTCCATTTTTGACCACTTACTTTATTCAATACCCTGCCCTTTATGGAACTTTGTATATGCACATTGGGCCTGAAGACCAGCTCGCCTCCTTTTTCCTGTATTTGCAGCAATTTCTTTTGTGTAGTTGGCCATTCTATAGTGTTAACCATAACACTATATTTTTTCTCAAGTAGCCTCAATGTCATATCGCTCCACAATTGCTCACTTCCTCCCCACGGCGTGCTCTCTAATGTCGACAGGAATAATATTTTTTTCATGGAGTATTAAAGGCGCATAAAAATAATTCGCCTGTTTCAATGATTAATAGATTTATCAAAAATGAAATTAATAATTAATCTGGATTGATTCCATACTTAGGCGAATGCATTTCTTTAATGTAAAAGACTCCATCACACACTTTGGGGATATCCATTTTTATTTCTTTCTTTCCAAAGATCTTAGCTTTATCTATTTTATATAAGGCTAGCTTTGCTCTCATAGAAGGGTCTCTAAGTGATAAAAAGGCGAAATCATAAGAGCAAGTACTGTCTATGTAATATTCGAGGCTACCAGGAGTAGCATGTTTAAATTTAAATGAAAAAAGCCCGGTTTCTTTATATCCGCCCCTTCCGAAATTAGTTGTAAAAGCTAGAAAATAATAATGGTTACCGAATTGTTTTTTTAAATAAGATCCCGTGTTTGCAATCTGGTATGCCTTATTATCTATACTACTTGTATTGTCCGCCAGGTGAATACTGGCTGCCCAGATTATCATTTTTTTCTTGGGATATCTTTCCTTTAACCATTTAATATTCTCAGCCATTAATGAGTCTCTGATTGGTTGCTTTTTGTAATATTGTCTTCTGTAATCCTCTATTTGGTCAATAATATTTCTCTTCCAGAACGATACATACATGTTTGTATCATTTTTAGCAGCATTGCTATCCATTACATTTAATATCTGGTAAAAGGTATGGCTTAAAACTAAGGTATCTTTCGTGGGCAACTTTGCAAAAGTGTTGGAATATCTCATTTCTTTTTTGAGAGAGACAAGGAAAGGTGTATCAATTTTTATTTGAGAGTTACATAGATTGTTTAAATAGTTAACGAATTTCTGTAGATCGCTTTTGAAATATTTTTCTGAATAGTCCAAAGATTGAATATCCATACCTTCGAATATGATTGGATGATCGGACTTTTGAGTTTGCTGTATATGGGAAAATAGTCCCTTCACTTCTTCAGACCACCAGATAGAGAATATGCTATTAAAAAGAACAACATTTTGAGTATCTCCTGATTTCATTAATTGATTTGCTTTATCACAATCAAACAAGCCGGATTCAAAGACGATTAGATCATAACCTAAATTTTCATGCAAATATTTGATTAACTTAGTCTTTGCTTCAAATGTCGTACCTACATTATGCATATTCTCTCCTAATCCCACAATTTCCACTGAGTCAAAATCGCTTTTTATAGGATTAAAATCTATGTTTTTGTAAGAATAAAAGTCCTGGTTGCTGATACCTAAAATTTTTTGGGCTTCCATAATGTGGAGCGATGATAGGAAAATGAGTATAGTTAAGGTAAAGGTTCTCAATTCAATTGCGGTTATAAGATCAATTTTAATAACAAAAAAGTTAACGCTTTATTAATCTTAGTTATGTTTTATACTATTGCATTCAATAAGCGGCCTCTTACAACATAATATTTCACATAAGATATACGTTTTCTAAACGGTATCAACATCGTTTTATCAACAAACTATTATACACTATCTTTAATTAACAATTTCGAATGATGAAGAAATACGTCCTTTTTACCCTTTTATTATTAAGCATAGGCCTTACCTTTTGTAAGAAAAAGAGTAATAAAGCTCAGGGCGGTTCCAATGGTCCCACACTGGATTCCACATTTATGCATGCAACTGTAAACGGAACTCCATGGCGTGCAGATACTGTTGTGGGTTATTCTGTTACCGGTTCTGCAAATAATTATGAAACGGGTATTTCAATTACTGCCACACAAAAAAGTACGATCTCACAGGTTGTTTTATATATCACAAATTATGGTGGAGTTGGTACTTATAATATTGATCCTCCATCTGTAACAGCTACCTACTATGTGGGTAACAAGCGATACTATGCCTCAACTGGTCAGATAATAATTACAAACACACCACAATATTTTGTACAGGGCACCTACAATTTTGTTGCGGATAGTATAAATATCACCAATGGTAATTTTACTGTTATTGAGCATTGATAGTTACAATAATTGTCTATAGCCATTTTTTCCAAAATTCAGTTTCCAATATTCTTAATTTTGCCCAATGCGAATAAAAATTAAAGACTTAGAGCCGGAAGCTTACAGAACCATGTCGGGTTTTGAGCATTATATGAGATCTTCAACACTCGATAAGAAATTATTAGAGCTTGTAAAGATCAGAGCCTCTCAGATAAATGGATGTGGCTATTGTCTGGATTTACATACAAAAGACTCTTTAAGCCTGGGAGAAGACCAGCGCAGGATCTTTACACTCAGTGCATGGAGAGAAACCGAGCTTTTTACAGAAGCAGAACAAGCAGCATTAGCATTAGTAGAAGAAATAACGCTTATTGCTAACGAAGGCGTTTCCGATACGGTTTACAATCAGGCGGCTCAGTATTATGATGAACACCAGATGGCACAGCTTATTATGGCTACTATAGCAATTAATGCTTGGAATAGGTTTGCCATAACTTCAAAAACTATTGCTTTAAAACAACCTAAATAATTTACTATGGCCTGGGAAGAAAAAGATAATACGCTTTATGCCAGCTTCACCTTCAAAAATTTTTCTGAAGCTTTTGCATTCATGACTCGTGTAGCCTTATTAGCCGAAAAACATGACCATCATCCCACATGGAAAAACACATGGAACAAAGTAGAGATCTGGCTACAAACACACGACAAAGGAAACATAGTAACCGACAAAGACAAAAAGCTCGCCGAAGCAATTGATAAAATTGTTAATGCCTAGCTCTGCTCATCAGTTCTCTCTGAACGGAGCGACGAACCCAGTGTGTAGTTGTGCACTCCCTATTTGTCATTCAGAACGAAGCCAAGAGCCCTGTGCATAGCCGCGCAGTGAAGAATCTCACCAATTGAGAATTGTCCACCACATGGGTCATTACGAGGAACGAAGCAATCTTTGACTACACGGTAAAACGCATGCTGTTCCGAAAAAGACAATGACCCATACAGCGAAAGCCCCAATCAAAATATCCTTATTCCTCCATCTGCTGATAAATCCCACGGTCCATCTTTATCCCCACCTTCTGATAAAAATCCGCAGGATTAAACCCAATACGTTTGTACTCAGCCTGTACGGCCTCTTTGGCTTTGTTTATCACATCTTCATTCTGCCATACAGCGATAGTAACGCAATTAAGGTTTCCATTTTCATCCACCTGTTCATAAATTTCATCTCTCACAAAGCCTGGGAGCTTCTTAATGAAATTGCGGTTGTAATCCATTCTTTCCATAACCTCTTTTATAGAGCCGGCTGGAACAAAAAATCGATCGATCAATACTTGTTGTGATGTTGTAGTTGACATATACTTGCTTTTTAAGTTGTTACTTGTTTGTCCGGGAGCTTTCATTGTAGCTCCGGCTAATATTATTGCTGTTGAAATTGTATAGATAAGTAGCTTCTTCATGAAGCAAAGTAACAACGGCAGGAAAACGTAGGATTGTAAAAAATCATTGATTTTTACCAGTACATACCCTCACTAAAGAATTGCTGAGGATTTTGGCCGGTAAACGTTTTAAAGTCCTTTATAAAATGCGCCTGATCATAATAACCTGCATCAAGCGCAGTATCTGTAAGTGCCTTCTCAGATGAATGCTTATTGATAGCATTCCGTAATCTTACAATGCGGGAAAATTGTTTGGGAGATGAGCCTGTCAGTCTTCTGAATTTTTTTTCAAAAGCATCCTGGCTTATATATAACTCTTTGGCAAGTTGACTAATTGCGATGTTGCCATCAGCAGATTTTATTTTTTCTATCGCTGATAATGTTTGAAGGTCTGGTTTCTGCAGTATCAGTTTTGATAGTAAGAATTGCTCTATGATGCGTATTCTTTCTACATTGCATTTAGCCAATGCAAGCTTCTCCTTTAGTTCCTCTGCATGGCGATAGTTCTTAAAGCAATCAAGAGGTACACTCTGCCCGAACAATTCATTCATCGGTTCGTAAAAAAATGCCGCCGCTCCCATCGGCTCAAAAATAATAAGCAGGTTAGCAGCTTGTTCCGAATAGTGTACAATTCTTGATGATTTTCTAATACCTGAAAGTGCAACCGTTGGTATATCTCCATCCCTATCATTCTCTTTCAGAGATACCATGCCTCCATACCGTATAGCCATAACAATAGAAGTATCCGGAAGTATCGCATTTTCTACTTCATGCTCACATTCTATAAACATATACGCCTTAACAAAAGGCTTTAATAAAATGCTCGGTATATGTTGCTCTATTTTTATCATTCCTTTTACAGCAAGAACGAATCAAAAATAGAAACTTAAAAGATACTAAAACAGCTATAAATCCCAGAATTACATTGGTTCTATTTATTTGGATATTTCGTTCGTAAATAATTGAGAATTACGTTGCTTGCTTCTTCAGATAAGTTTTTTCTGTTTGAGAAGGATAGAATAAGACCTAAGATAATCCCGCTTATTAAGCCCCCTAAGTGAGCTGCATTGTCAGTATTATTTAAAAAACCAAATATTATAGCACTGCCACAATAGATAGCCATAAAATACCAGAATACTTTTTTTATACCTTTAGGATAGATATTGGTAGCTAAGAATGAAATAATTATTCCATAAAGACCAAGGATAGCTCCTGAAGCTCCGACGCTTATTCCAGTATACCAATAAATACTTGCAAGGCTTGAAATTATTCCCGTTATCACAAAGCTTGCTAAAAATAAATAGCGTTTTATAATTGGCTCCAATAAAAAACCTGCTATCGCCAGTCCAAACATATTTGCCACTAAATGCATTAGTCCACCGTGGATAAATATCGATGTAAGCAATCTCCAGTATTCACCATTCATTACTTCTGCTCTTCTATTGGCGCCAAAGTGTAACAGATCACCAGGTTGAACTGATGCTATATTTGCTCCTGAAACCACCATTATTATAAATAATAGAATGTTTAGGTCAATTAATAAGGCTGTTGAAAATAGACTGCCTTTAGGAATCAATAATTTTATCCATTGTTTACTATCACTATCAGCGATGTCATTCTTGTTAAATTTATCAAGAGCCTCTTTGTTTGTGCGTGGGATAATTACCATCAAAAAGAAAACAAGATTTCCTATTCCTAATGTTAACCAGGTCCATGAAAATGATTTTTTTGACCTTTCATTAAATGCTTGTTTTTTAGGCTCCAGGATAACTAAGTCTTTCTCTTTTATGTCATAATCTTTTCTTATTGCCTTAAAATATCCATCCTTTTTATCAGAATACGAAATGTTCTCAAAGTAATTAGCCGAATAAAAATTATAATTTTTAAAATTATTGAGTGAAGACTCTGTGAAATTCTGGTATGACGAATCTTTTTCATGATCGCCTACTCTATTGCTGATTTTTTCAGAATAACTTATGCCATACCACGCTATTGGTATCATTATTGGCAATGTTGAGTCTTTTACTATTGGACTAGCTATATATATACTAAAGACTAAATCTTCGCCATATTTTCCTGAAGGAGTGGCAGTAATAAAAGATAAAGATTTACTTTTTAGAACTTGGTAATTATCTACACGATAATACTTTGAGTGAGCGTTTTTGTTAAGCTCTTCTATGTTTTGAATATTTATAAGTTGATAGGAAGCTGTTTCGAGATAAAATTGAAATATTAAAACTGGTCCCGCAATTAACATTGCCGCTATAAATTGATAAAAGAAATATCCGTTATCTTTTTTCCCATTTAGGTTTAAAATTTTTATTCTTTTTCGTAAGATTACTAATGCACTTAACGCTGCTATACCAAACGGTATCCAGAAATCATATATGTCACTTTTTATTTCAAATAGCTGCCATTTAATATCGACTAACCATCTTAAAAGAGAATATCCAAATAGAATAATAACAGATATTGCGAGAAAGGGAAGATAAACAAGCTTTATTCGTTGAACAATGGGTTTCATTAGAGTAATTATGCTACTACAATATTATTAAAATTGATTTCTTATCCAATAAATCCACCTTTTTTATTTGTGAATATCTTTATTTGGATTCCCCCACTACCGAAGATTATCTTTATCACAACCCTAATGGGATGGTACATTTAATTTCAGTTAATCCCAAACCCCAATATTCTTGCTGAACGAAATAGTATTGCCTTGTGCGTAGGATGGAGTGAAGTATCTCACTATTAAGAGGTAAACTCCAAAGCATGAGAAAACAGTGGGAAATAAATGGGGCATAATTGGGGAATAAAAGCGGGCAATTTTCATTGTAAAGAATTGATTTTCAATAACCAAATGAGGAAATATAGTTTTTTACTATAAACGGGAAATTAGTTATCAGATATGCTAATCCTCCTATTTAATTCCACAGCAATTAATGGCGTAATTTTGCCATCTATATTTTATGGCTGAAAAGAAAGAGGTTGGTACAAAAAGTGCAAAGAGAAAAAAAATTGTTGAAGATGTACCCATACCGGAAGTAGAACAAAAAAATGGTAAGGAGGTTGGAGAAAAAACCAATCATACAGAAGATGTCATTTTCATAAAAGGTGCAAGAATGCACAATTTGAAAAACGTAGATGTCGCCATTCCAAGAAATAAGTTAGTGGTTGTTACAGGTGTCAGCGGTTCAGGAAAATCATCTCTGACAATGGACACCTTATTCGCAGAAGGGCAGCGCCGTTATGCTGAGAGCCTTAGCGCTTATGCCCGCCAGTTTTTGATGCGCATGGATAAGCCCGATGTAGATTATATCAGGGGCATTTGTCCTGCTATTGCCATTGAGCAAAAAGTTACTACCCGCACACCACGTAGCACTGTCGGTTCTATGACCGAGATATACGATTATCTGCGATTGCTGTATGCTCGTATAGGTCATACATATTCTCCGGTAACTGGTAAGGAAGTAAAAAAAGACACTGTAAGCGATGTAGTTGACTTTGTAAGATCTTTACCTAAAGGCGCGCGGGTGCAGTTCATTGTGCCATTTGTTACTCACTATCAGCGTAGCGTTATAGAGGAGTTGAATATCTTGATGCAAAAAGGTTTTTCCAGGGTATATATAAAAAATGGAGATGGCAAACCTGTCCGCATAGAAGATGTGATTAGCGGAGAACAAAAGTTACCTAAACAGAATGTTTATCTTTTAATAGACAGGATTGTTGTAAAAGAATTCGATGAAGACGATTTGCATCGTCTGGCAGATAGTATTCAAACTGCGTTTTATGAAAGTGAAGGCGATTGCCTGGTAGAGATAGACGGCAAAGAGATGCACAATTTCAACAGTCGTTTCGAGGCCGATGGAATAAAGTTCGAAGAACCGACACCTAATTTATTTTCATTCAATAATCCTTATGGTGCTTGTCCTCAATGCGAAGGTTTTGGGCAGGTATTAGGTATAGACGAGGATCTCGTTATCCCTGATAAAAGATTAAGCGTTTATGAAGGTGCAGTAGCATGCTGGAGAGGTGAAAAAATGGGGCAGTGGCAAAGTGATTTTATACGCACCGCATCCAAATTCGATTTCCCCGTACATAAGCCTGTTATCGACCTTACAGAAAGCGAATATGATTTGCTTTGGAACGGAAACGGTAAAGTGAGTGGCATCAATGATTTCTTTGCGATGGTGGAGCAAAACCTGTACAAGATACAATATCGTGTCATGCAGGCACGTTATCGTGGCCGCACTATTTGTCCTACTTGTAAAGGTGCTCGTCTTCGTCCAGAGGCTTTATATGTCAAGGTTAGTGGCGCTACCATAGCCGACCTGATGTTTATGCCTGCTTCCGATTTGTATCAGTGGTTTCAACATATAAAATTGAGTGAGCATGATAGGTCTGTAGCAAAAAGGATTTTGATAGAGATAGACCAGCGAATGAAAACTTTGCTAGATGTAGGGTTGAGTTACCTTACATTAAACAGGTTGGCTAATACATTGAGTGGGGGAGAAAGCCAACGTATTCAGTTGACAAAGTTTTTAGGCAGCAACCTCACCGATTCACTTTATATATTAGACGAGCCAAGTATCGGTTTGCATAGCCGTGATACAGAACGGTTGATAAGTGTATTAAAATCGCTTCGTGATTTAGGCAACACAGTTGTAGTAGTAGAGCACGATGAAATGATGATGCACAAGGCTGATTATATTATAGATATGGGGCCATTGGCAAGCCATCTTGGAGGTGAAGTAGTAGCTGCAGGCACATACAATCAGATCGTAAAAAATAAGGAAAGCCTCACAGGCCAATATCTTTCAGGCGCTTTAAAAATAATTCCTCCATCGATCAAGCGAAAGTCACATGGTAAAATACGCCTTGAAGGTTGTCGCCAGAATAATCTGAAAAATATTGATGTTGATTTTCCATTAAATGTCTTATGTGTTATAACCGGTGTGAGTGGTTCAGGTAAAACTACTTTGGTAAAACAGACATTATACCCTGCTTTGCAAAAGCAATATGGAGAAAGTGCTGAAAGACCAGGGCTGCATAGATTTTTAGGTGGCGATTTAGATAGAATTACGCATGTAGAAATGGTTGACCAGAATCCGATAGGTAAATCATCGCGCAGTAATCCTGTCACATACATCAAAGCATACGACGAAATAAGAAAGCTATATGCCAAACAGCCGCTTTCTAAAATGCGTGGCTTCCAGGAAAAGCATTTTTCGTTCAATACAGATGGAGGCCGTTGTGATACTTGTAAGGGCGAGGGCGAAGTGATTGTGGAAATGCAGTTTCTGGCCGATGTGCATCTTTTATGCGAGGTATGTAAAGGCAGGCGCTTTAAGGAAGAAGTTTTAGAAGTGACATATCGTGGCAAAAGCATTTATGATATATTAGAGTTGAGTGTTGACGATGCTATAGAGTTCTTTAAGGACGAAAAGAAACTTGCTGCTGCGTTACAACCATTAAGCGATGTAGGTTTGGGATATGTAAAACTGGGGCAGAGTAGTAATACATTAAGTGGTGGCGAAGCACAAAGAGTTAAGCTGGCCTCTTTTCTTGGCAAAGGCAAAATAAAAGAAAAGGTATTATTCATTTTCGATGAGCCTACCACAGGGCTGCACATGCATGATATTAAAAAGCTGCTAGCCTCATTCGATGCTCTGATAGAGCAGG
>Ga0134128_10000308_pt1 | contig 69468 bp, 65 predicted proteins | sample KB31754_FD_96462 | JGI IMG/M metagenome (GOLD analysis project Ga0134128, IMG submission 96462) | Terrestrial soil microbial communities with excess Nitrogen fertilizer from Kellogg Biological Station, Michigan, USA - KB3-175-4 | ecosystem: Environmental > Terrestrial > Soil > Unclassified ... | reverse complement strand
TCCAACCGAATCCGTTCATCCAATGACATCCGAAGTTCATCCATCCCGGCTGCAATAACCCAGCCATTGGGGTGACACTTCTATTTGAGCTAAGAGGTGACATTTCTATCTGCGCACAACACGCCTTTCGCGTATGCGGTGGCGAGCCGAGCTAAGCATGGATAGACTCTGGAGTTGCCTCCGGAGGTCCACCATGCCGCGTATTGCCATTTCCATTTTTGCATTCATCTGCTTCGTCACGTCTGCCGTGCAAGTGCATGCGCAGGCGCCGGCGGATGGCTCGGTCGACAAAGTCGGTCATCTGCCGCACATCGATTTCATTCCTGCAAAGCGGCAGGTGCGCGTGGAATGCGAGGCGCTGGGGGTCAATGCGCCGTTGGAATTTTACTGCTGCGTGCGCGGAACCAACGAGCATGAATCGGTATTGCGCACGGATGCCAAGCCGTCTCACATCTTCACCGCCCTGCTGGCGATTGGCCTGAAGCCGGGGAAGCCCATTTCGTACGATCTGCAACAGAAAAAATGGTATCCGCCGACGGGGCCGCCGCTGCATGTGAGCGTCGAATTCGAACAAGACGGTAAGACGGTTTCGTATCCGGCTTTCCGCTGGCTGCGGGACATCAAAAACAAGAAGGAGCCGAAGGCATTCAGTTGGGTTTTCACCGGTTCGCGGGTCATGCCCGATGGGAAATTTGCCGCGGATGTAACCGGCTATGTGATGAGCATCGTGAATTTTGATTTGACGCTGATCGATATTCCGGAATTTGCCAGCAGCGCCAATGAAACGCTGGAGTGGGAGCGTAATGCGGATCTGATGCCTAAAATCGGCACAAAGGTGTGGATGGTGATCGAGCCGGCCGGTCAGGTGGACGCGGCTCACGATCAGAAGCCCGTCACTACACAGCCTGCAACTCCTTCGCATCCTTCCGCAAGCGCAGACAATTTACCGACTGGCCCGATCGCTAGTATCGATGAAAACAAGATCGCGGAACTGCGAAAATACTGGCAGGAAAAAGTGGGAGCCAATACGACTACGCTTCGCGAAGCCGCCGCTGCGCATGCGCAGGTCATCGCGGCATTGCGAAAAGAGCAGCAGCGTTTGATTGAGGAATCGGATCGCGTGCAGCGGACGATCGATCAGCTCGAAAAAGATTATCAGGATCTCACGACCGCTCCATCCGCGACGGATCATGGCTCGTAGTTTCTTCACATGAGCGCGCAGGCCGAACCTTATCTTCTGCCCTACCTCGATGCAGCCAAGCGGTTTGGCGCGGGATTCGGCGCGCTGCTGTGGGCGAGTCCAAAGACACAACGATTTCGATTTGAAGCTCTACGCGGAGCGTACGATCCGTCGGGAAAATCGGTGCTGGACGTGGGCTGCGGCAGAGCCGATTACCTGCTTCATCTGCTCGATCATCGAATTGAGCCGGCCGACTACACGGGAATTGAAGCAGTTGAATGCCTCGCTGAATCGGCAGTGGCGAACATTGAAAAGGTAAAGGACCGGCTGCCAGCGCGAATTGTCGCAGCGGATTTTGTTCGCGAGCCGAGGCGGATGTTTGTGGGGGCTGACATCGTGATGTTCAGTGGCTCGCTCAATACGCTCGACACGACAACCTTCTATGCGACGCTCAAGCGCGCATATGACGCCACTGCCGAGGCGCTGGTGTTCAATTTCCTTTGTTCACCGTTTCTTGCGGGCAGGGAGTACCTGACCTGGCATCACGCAGACCACGTTCTGCGATTTGTGGAAGGCCTGGGCGGGGTTGTGAAGGCGAACTTCGAATATCTGCGTGGCGACGGGACAATCTGCATTCGGAAACCGATTGACACGTCACGCGATCGATGATGCACCGATTGTCGAGGCTACTTTAAGCTGTTGGTTCGCTGGGCTGCGGGGAGAAACCCGAGAATAGCTTCGACGTTTCTAGCGGTCGCACCTTGATTTGCCCGAACTACTTCCTGCGCCTTCTGGCCCAATTCGCTCCGCCGCGTGGGAGATGCGAGAAGCTGTGCAATCGCCTCCTGCAAAGCCTTCGAAGGCGGGGCTTGCGCATCCGGCCGGATTTCAATTATCGCGCCAGCTTCGCGGAAGCGATTCATGACTTCCGTAAAGTTACCGGTATAGGGGCCGACGATGACTGGCTTGGCCAGCGCCGCCGGCTCGATCATGTCGCTGCCATGCTGGCTGGCGCCAAGATCGACCAGTGTGCGGCCGACGAAAACGACATCGGCGAGGCTGTAAAATGCTCGGAGTTCTCCCATCGTGTCGCCCAGAATGATTACAGGCGTGCCGCCTTCAGCAGGTCCAGCACTTGCGTCGCTATTCCGAGCCTTCGATCTGCGAATGACCTGGTAGCCGCGCGAGGTAATGAGCTCCGCCACTTCGTCGAATCGTTCCGGCTTTCGCGGAACGAGAACAAGCCTCAGTCCTGGATTCGTGCGCAGCAACTCGGCATAGGCATCGAGAATGATCTTCTCTTCTTCTGGGCCGGTCGAACCGCACACGATGATCTTTTCGCTGCCTGGCTTCAGGCCGACGCTTGTGGCAATTTCGCTTGCCGCCGTGATGCGCGTCGCGATTTGGGCGGTATCGAATTTCATCGTGCCGGTCACGCGCACGCGATCCTGCGGAACGCCGGCATGGATGAATCGATCCGCATACACCTGCTCCTGCGCGCAAACCAGTGAAAGCCTGGAAAACATGCCGCTGGTGATCGGCGCGGCAAGCCGATAGTTGCGATAGCTCTTCGCAGTCAACCTTCCATTGGCCAGAATGATTGGGATTTCCTGAGCCGCGCAGGCGCTGGTGAAGTTCGGCCAAACCTCAAGTTCCATCAGGATGACGGCACTCGGTCGCTGCGCATCGAGCACGCGTTTCACCGCCCAGGAAAAATCGAGCGGATAGCGGATCAGGCTCACCTTCTCATCCTGTCCATACAACTCTTTCGATCGCTCCCAGCCGGTTTTGGTGGTGGTGCTTATGACAAAACGAAGATCGGGCCGACTTTCGGCCAGCATGCGAACGAGAGCCGATGTCGCGTTCAGTTCGCCGACGCTGACGGCATGGATCATCACGGCCAAATGACTGGTTTGCCTGCCGGGCCCGTTCCCCATTCGCTCGCGAATCGCGCCGAAGACTTTTCGCCTTGCCGATGGTTTGAGCAACCAATAAGGCGCGGAGATCCCTAATCCCGCTGCATATGCCAAGTCGAAAAAGCCCATCGGTCGAAACGGTAAATGGATGGCTGGAAAAGGTAAAGAGAGGCAACGGAGCGATGTGAATGCGTGCGCGATCAGAACATCAGGATGCGGAGGCCGATTGATAGAGTCGCTGCTGTTCGATATATCCCGCCACCGCAGGCGGAGTCAGGTAGTGGATCGATCTCTTCTGGGATACGCGGAGCCTTATCTCGGTGCTTGTAATTCCAATCGCCGGAGTCGTGACCAGATTGTCGCGAAGCTTTTGGAATCGAGTGGGCATGAGGCTCCAGTCCATATTCCAGCCGGGCCGGGCCATGGCTACAAAGTCGATCTCCTCCAGTAAGTCTTCAGCTCGATGCCAGTTTGGCAGGTCCAGGAGCATGTCCGCACCGACGAGCCAGCGGATCTTCTGACCATCGGTTTTTCTGAGAATGCGGGCGGTATCGAAGGTATAGCTTGGGCCAGCCCGCTCCAGTTCCAAGGAATCGACCTTGAAAAGCGCATCATCTGCCGTCGCAAGCTGGCACATCCTCAGGCGGTCATTCGCGGATGCCATGCTGGCAGCATTTGCCTTATGTGGCGGCTGCGCACTGGGGATCAGCACCACATTTTCGGCACCCATTGCCTCGGCCGCGGCCCGGCTGCAAATGAGGTGGCCGTGGTGAATTGGATTGAAACTACCGCCAAAATAAAGACTTGCCATTCAACGGACTCCGCCCTATGGTGTAGGGAAAGGGAACGCCGCGCGCAAATGGTATCGTTCTTGCCAGCAAGATTTCAAACGGCGGTGACATTGAAATGACGGATGCCGGTTGGGGCGCCGGGAAGTGATGCGTCGGCTCCCGCCTTGCTGCCGATGCAAAAAATGTCCAGTTGCCGCTATCTTGGCGGCCTCCGGCGTGTCGAATCTAAAGGTATTACCAGTGTGGAGTTGCGCAATGAACTCAATTGCGCTTGATTCGTATTAATGCAGGAAGTATTAGGACGATGTACAATGTCCCGTCCGGATGATCGGAAATCATTCCGGAGTCAGAAAGAGAGGCCAACGATGGCCGTAGTAGTGACCAGCGTGAAGGGTGCGACGATCCCTCGGTGGATGCGACAGAAAGTCGAGGAGATCCTGAAAGAGTCTTACGCTTTCATGGACAGCTCGATCTTTCGCCGCAAGAACATCGAGACGGATCTGTTCGATTTCGAGAAGGAGCCTGAGCTCCCGACGACGAGCTGGTATCAGCCCACGCGCGATGAAGCCCTGGATCAGGCGATGCAGGGTGCGCCGCAACTGATGACCGCCGCCGAAGAGCGCATCATGTTCCTTCGGTTCAACTTTTCAAAGATGAGGCTGTGCAGGCTGCAACGCCTGATTAAGAAAAACGGCCTGACGCGCAAGCGCGCCGACGAAGTGATCGAATGGCACCGCCGCTTCGAGCACTTCCGCGAGTATCTCGTCCGCACCAACCTCGCGCTGGTGCTGGCGATGGCCAAGCGCACGCGCCTTGGCGATGTTGACTTCGCTGAAATCGTCAGCGAAGGCAATATGGCTCTGATCCGCGCCGTGGACAAGTTCAACGTGGATCGTGGCTTTAAGTTCTCGACGTACGCCTGCCGGGCGATCCTGAAGGCCTTCAGCCGGACGGCGCTCAAATCCAGCCGGCATAAGAGCCGGTTCCCGGTTGAGTTCGAGCCGGATATGGAAAAGAGCGACTGGCAGGATCGTCGGCGAGATGCCGTCGAGGAAGATTGCATCGATGAGCTCAAGGCGATCGTCAAGGAAAACCTTGCCGACCTGTCTCATGTTGAGCAGACGGTCATTCGCCGTCGCTTCAACTGGGAACAGGAAGAGGAGCATCCTCTGACGCTTGAGGAAGTCGGTCGGATCATCGGCGTGACCAAAGAGCGCGTCCGACAGATTCAGAACAAAGCGCTGGCGAAAATCCGCAGCGTTCTCGAGGAAGGCGTTCTTCGTACGCGAAGCCTGCCTATCCGAGAGCCTGCTGATTAAAGCGACGCTTTGATCGAAATGTGAATCTACAAACCTCCCGCAAAGGCATTGGCTGATGCGGGAGGTTCTTTTTTGCTCGCCTATGCGGAGATCCACGCCCGATAATCGCGCTTCGCCCTGCCCGATCCAAGTGCAGATTCGGACCTGCCGATATTCATCCAAGCCAGTTCATTAAGAAAAGCGAGGAGTATTGATGAATCGTCTTCTGTCGTTGGCGCTGCTCGGCAGCATCGTCTGGATCGGCGGCTGCACCATTGAGCCGGCGCCGCGTCCGCGCGTCGTCGAGCGCGATGTGTATGTCGAGCATTATTCCGGCCCGGTCGAGCGGGAAGTGATCGTGGAAGAGGACCCGCCGCCCCCTGATCGAGTGGAAGTAATCGCGGTTGCCCCCTATCGCGGAGCCGTGTGGGAACGGGGCCACTGGGCTCGCGGCCCCCGCCATCGCTGGGTGTGGGTATCGGGTCATTGGCGATAAACGCCGCCAATCAAATCTGATCGAAAACGCTCCCCGCTTGCCGGCCTGAAATGGCTGCAAGCGGGGATTTTTCTTTTCAAGGCCATGCTATATCGAGAAATACATCCCACCCGGCCGATAAGAGTTATCGGACCATGACGCGCCTGACGGTCATCCTCTTTCTACTGCTTGCACCTGCGATCACGCGCGCCGCCCCGCCGCAGGTTAGCCGGCTGGTTCGCAGCTTCGATTTCGAAGAGCGCCGTCTCGGCAATGATGAAGACCTGCCGATGCACTGGGTGAAGGTCGAAGGGCAGGGCCTTCCTCACTATGTCAATGGCCATCTCAGTTCCGATCGCGCGCACACCGGCAAATACAGCTTCCGTTTCGATCTCAACGGCGGCAGTCTGGTTTATCGCTATGGCTCCGGGCAAATCCCCGTCCGCCAGGGGGCTCACTACCGCGTCGAAGGCTATTGCCATACGACCGTTCTTCCGAACGCGCGGGCGCGGGTCACGGCCTATTTCACCGACATCGATGGGCATCCCTTCCCATCCACCATTTGCCATTCCGCGTTGTATGCCGCCCGACAGGACAATCCCAATTGGCAAAAGCTCGATCTTGAGCTGACGGCCGATCAACCTGAAGACGCCTGGCTCGTGCTCGAGCTGGAATTGCTTCAACCTTCGCAATATGCCCCGCACACGCTCGGCGACCGATCGCTTTTCACACAGGACATTCGCGGAAGCGCTTGGTTCGATGACATCACCGTGTCGCAGGTGCCGCAGGTCCTGCTCAGTACCGATCATCCCGGCAACATCTTTCAACTGGGTGAGCCGGCCTCGATGCAGATCCTGGTGAGCGATCGATTCACCGACGATCTTGCAGCCCGTCTCGTTATTACCAATGCCAAAGGCGAGCAGGTGTTTCAGCGCAATGGCTCCCTAGAAATGAGTAGCGCGCAGACCGCCGGCCCGGGGCAGAAGAAAGTGACGCTCTGGCTGCCGCAGCTTCCGCCGGGCTGGTATGAAGCATCCCTCGCGCTGACCAGCCAGGGCAAGCAAATGGACAACGATCTGCTGGATTTCATTTTGCTGCCGGATCGAAATGAGCCGATGGCGCCCGATCCGCGGTTTGGCGTCATCGCGACCGATCTTCCCATCCAGGGCTGGAGCGCGCTTCCCAAAATCCTGCCGATGTTGTCCGCGGCGCGCGTGAAACTGGCGGTGTGGAGTGCCGAAGGCGATATCGAACAATCCGACCCTTCGGGCTTCGATCAGCTTCTGGAAGAGCTTCAAAACCTGGGAATCTCCCCCACCGCCTGCCTTGTGGACCTTCCGCCAAAAATCTCCGAAATGGTCGGCGGCTCCTGGAACAAGCTTCCGACGACCGACCCGCTTCGCTGGCAGCCGCAGCTTGCATTTATGGTTTCACGGCACGCCAACCACCTTTCGCGCTGGCAGCTTGGCGCGGATGGAACGACGGCCTTCGTCAGCAATCCGCAGATGCGGAAAGTGTATGCCGCCGTTTACAGCCAATTCGCTTCGCTGATGGACAACCCCGACCTTGCGATGCCCTGGCCCGCCTGGTATGAGCCGGACAACCATCTGCCGGCAACGGTGGCGATGTCGTTTCCGACTTCGGTGCTGCCCAATCAACTCCCGCTCTACATCCGGCAGATCAATACTTATAAGGGACACAATCTTTCCTTGACGATCGAGCCGATGGATGCCAAGCGGTATGGCCGGCGCGTGCAGATTCGCGATCTGGCGCAGCGCGTCATCTATGCCTTGTCGGCCGGCGCGCAGCGGATCGATCTGCCGCTGCCATACACGATCGAGCAGCAAGGCAGCCAGACGGTCCAGCGGCCACAGGAACTGCTGCTGATCCTCCGCACGCTCATGACGACTCTTAACGGCGCGAAATATCAGGGAAAAGTACCGATCGCCGAAGGGGTCGAAGCATTTCTATTCGATCGGCATGGTCAGGGAATTCTCGCGCTCTGGGATCGCGGCAACAGCTCCAGCGTCAAGCAACTCGCGCTGAACCTGGGCGAACATCCGGCGATGATCGACCTCTGGGGCAACGTCACGCCCCTCCCGCGAACGCGCGGCAGCAGCGACAGCGTTCAACTCTCGATCGGCTCCATGCCCATGTTTCTCTGCGATATCGATGGGCCACAGGCTCAGCTTCGCGCCAGCGTAGCGATCGATCAGCCGCTGCTGGAATCCAGCTTCCGCCCTCACCAGCGGCACATCACCTTCGTCAATCCAAATGGTCAGCCAATCGCCGGCACGCTGCACCTGCGCGTGCCAGCTGGGTGGACGGTCAATCCGCCGATCTTTAATTTCAGTCTCAACGGCGGCGAGAAGTTCGATCGCGAGATCACGCTGTCGTTTCCGTACAACAGCTTCGCGGGCGCCAAGATCCTCAACTGCGATTTTGCGGTGCAGGGGATCGCTAATTCGAAATTCACCGTGCCGGTCGAGATGCGATTGGGACTCTCCGATGTCGGCATGCAGACGCTGGCGCTGCGGGATGGTGACGACGTGATCGTCCAGCAGATGGTCAGCAACTACGGCGAGCAGCCGATCAATTACAGCGCCTTCGCCCTTGTCCCCGACCAGGCCCGCCAGGAGCGGCTCGTCAGTAATCTCGCGCCGGGGCAGACGATCATCAAGGCCTATCGCTTCACGCACGTTCAGCGCAAGCCCGGTGCGACGGTTCGAGTGGGTCTCCATGAGATGAATGGTGTGCGTGTTCTGAACGACGAAGTGCCCATTCAATGAGCGGATTCACAGCACTTCCGTCGCTCTTGGATAGCTCCCCAGCGCAGTCAGTTGCAGGCAATGCTGGCGCGCTTCCGAAATGGCCTTGCGCATGTTCTCATCGTCCTGATGCCCCTGCGCATCGATGAAGAAGTAGTATTCCCAATTCACCTTCTTGCTGGGGCGCTTCTCAATGTCGGTGAGGTTGATGCCGTTTTCCTTGAACACATCGAGCACCTCGGCCAGCGCGCCGGGCTTGTGGGCGGTGGTGAACATGATGGCCGTCTTGTCGTCGCCCGTCTTGCGCGCACCTTCGCGCCCGATGACGAAGAACCGCGTTTCGTTATCCGGATCGTCTTCGATGTTCTCGTACAGCACGCGCAGGCCATGCAACTGGCAGGCCAACTTGCTGCCGATGGCGGCAACGCCCGAATTCTGCGACGCAAGCTCGGCGGCCTTGCTGGTGCTGGCGGCGGGCTGAACATCACGATCCTTGGCCATCGCCGACAACCACTTTCGGCACTGGCTGAACACCTCAGGCTTGGAATAGATCGTTTTGATCTGCTCCCATGGCTCGCGTGCCAGCAGGTTGTGATGGATCGTCACCTTCACTTCCGCGCAAATGCGAGCCGAGCTGTTGAGGAAGGCATCGAGCGTGTCGATGACGCCGCCGTGCAGGCTGTTTTCGACCGGCACCAGGCCGTAGTCGATATGCCCGCGGACGACTTCATCAAAGACGCTGGGAATATCGGCCAGCGGAACGTGTGTGACACTGCTGCCGAATTTCTGCACCGATGCCCAATGCGAAAACGTCCCCGTCGGCCCGAGGAATCCAATCCGCAATGGCTTTTCGAGGGCAAACGACCCGCTCATCAACTCGCGATAGACCGCTTCGAGGCACCGATCCGGCAGTGGCCCGCCATTGAGCTTCCGCACCTTTTCCAGAACCATCTTCTCGCGATCGGGCGAATAGATGGGCGCGTTGTGCTGCTGCTTGACCTTTCCGATTTCGACAACGATGCGCGCACGATCGTTCAGCAGGGTCACGATCTTGTGATCCAGCTCGTCGATCTTCGCGCGCAGGCCTTCGAGCGCTGCGTCGGGCGTTTCTCCAGAGGAAGGCACGGACATTGCGATGGTTGTATCGTTGCCGGCTGGCACGGTCAAAGCGCGGTCACCGCTTGATGCGGGCACTGCCTCCCTTGGCAACGTGCATCAGTTCCTCAAGATCGATCTGGCTAGTGTCGCCACGAGTCGTCTGCAGCAGCGCGCCATGAGCCGCCCCCAGATCCACGCATTCCTGTGGCGTTTTGCCATTCAGGAAGCCGTAGGCAAATCCGCTTGAAAACCCATCGCCACCGCCGACGCGGTCTTCGATTTCGAGATTGTCGTAGCGCTTCGATTCATAGAACTGGCCATCGTGCCAGAGAATGGCGGACCAGTTGTTGACCAGGCCACTCTTTACCTCGCGCAGCGTGGTGCCGACGACTTTGATGTTGGGATAAGTTTTGACGACCTTCTCGACCATTTTCTTGTAGGCGCGGGTATCGAGGGCCGAGAGATTCTCATCGACGCCTTCCACATCGAAGCCAAGAACCTTCTGGAAATCCTCTTCGTTTCCGATCAGGCAATCCATGTACTGCACCAGCTCGGCGGTCGTCTGTCGGGCCTTCTCACTTTTCCAGAGCTTCGAGCGGAAGTTCAAATCATAGCTGACGATCGTGCCGGCTTCGCGCGCTGCCATCAGGGCTTCTTTGCAGACGGCTGCCGTTCCATCGGAGAGTGAGGTGAAAATGCCACCCGTGTGCAGCCAGCGAACGCCTTGCGAGAAGGCTTTCTTGAAATCGATCATCCCCGGCTTCAGATTCATGGCGGCCGAGTGACCACGATCATACATCGTGACGCTGGCGCGCACGCCGGTGCCCACTTCGGTGAAGTTGAGGCCCACGCGGTCGGCGCGACCAACGCCGTCGTACTTCACCATCGCCATGTGGCTCATGTCCATGCCGACCGATCGGCCATGGTTCAAAATGATGCGGCCAACCGGGTTGTCCACGATCCGGCTCAGGAAGCCGGTGCGAAGGCCCAATCGTGACAATGCATAGGCGACGTTGTACTCTCCGCCGCCCACCCATACTTCCAGCGTCGGACTGAATTCAATGCGGCCATGCTCGGGCGGAGACAGACGTATCATGCATTCGCCGAGGCTCATCAGGTCATATTTGGAATTTTCAACCGATCGAATCTTCAACATGGATCATCCTTCTTGGGAAAATCGTGATACGAGCCCTCAAGATTCGCCCGTTGCGGGCGATTTGTCAAAGTGCGCGTCGCTTGGTCGGCGCCAGTCGTGGCGACTATGATGAAATAGGCGATTGTGAAAGTGAAACGATGATGGCAAATCGAATGAATCCCATTGAAGTGCTTCAGAGCCTGGGAATAGAGGCTGGAACAACTTCAAAGACTGGCGCACAGAATATTGCAGTTCGCTCTCCCATTGATGGCCAAGTGCTGGCGGATTTGCCTGCGGATGCTCCGGCTTCTATCGATGCCGCCATCGACCGCGCAGCGGATGCGTTCAAAACCTGGCGAAGTGTTCCACCCCCCAAGCGAGGCGAATTCGTCCGCCGGCTCGGCGAAAAGCTGCGGCAGCGCAAAGCCGATCTGGCGGCGCTCGTCTGCTGGGAATGCGGCAAGATCTATCAGGAAGCGCTTGGCGAAGTGCAGGAGATGATCGACATCTGCGACTTCGCGGTCGGCCTATCCCGGCAGCTGTATGGCCTGACCATCGCCAGCGAACGGCCGGGCCATCGCATGATGGAGCAATGGCTGCCCCTGGGCCCGATTGGTGTCATCACGGCATTCAATTTTCCCGTCGCCGTTTGGGCATGGAATGCAATGATCGCCCTAGTCTGCGGCGACTGCGTGGTGTGGAAGCCTTCGGAGAAAACGCCGCTATGCGCCTTGGCCTGCCAGAATCTAGCGTCAGAGGTCATGAAGGAAATGAAGGAGGTGCCGACCGGCGTATTGAATGTCGTGCTCGGCATCGGACCTTCAGCCGGTCAGCAGATCGCGGCAAGCGAAAAGCTTCCATTGATTTCCGCAACGGGTTCAGTGGCCATGGGACGCGCGGTTGCTCAGACGGTCGCTGCGCGGCTCGGGCGGTCGCTCCTGGAACTGGGCGGCAACAATGGAATGATCCTCACCCCCTCGGCCGATCTGGAAATGGCGATCCGCGCCATCACGTTTGCCGCCGCCGGGACGTGCGGGCAGCGATGTACGACCCTCCGTCGGCTGATCATCCAGCAATCCATCTTGCGAAAAGTGTCCGATCGGCTCGTGGCGACATTTAGTCGATTGCGAATCGGTAATCCGCTGGAGGACGGTGTGCTGGTTGGTCCATTGATCGATGAACCGGCAGGCCAGCGAATGGATGCGGCGCTCGCCGCTGCAACAAGCCAGGGTGGCAAGGTCCATGGCGGCGGGCGCGTGAAAGAAAATGTGCCGGCCGGCGGCGTTTATGTTCGACCGGCGATCGTTGAAATTGGCCGAGCAGCGCCGATCACCTGCGAAGAAACCTTCGCGCCGATTCTTTACGTCATGGGCTACGAGACGCTCGACGAGGCAATCGAAATTCACAATGGAGTGCCGCAGGGGCTTTCGTCGGCGATCTTCACCGCCGACGTTCGCGAGGCAGAGCAGTTTTTATCGCCGGCCGGTTCCGATTGCGGTATTGCCAACGTCAATATCGGCACCAGCGGCGCCGAAATCGGCGGAGCCTTCGGCGGCGAAAAATGGACCGGCGGAGGCCGGGAATCAGGCTCCGATTCCTGGAAAGCCTACATGCGCCGCGCGACCAACACGATCAATTACTCGCGCGATTTGCCGCTTGCGCAGGGGATTAATTTTGACCTCTAGAACTGGAGCTTCTTCAAATGAAATCAGTAGATAAGCGAATTAGGGGGGTCGATCCCGCGACGCCGCGAGCGGATCGAGATTAAAAGAGCCGCGCACGAAGTAAGCGGATTCGGTGTGGGGCGTCGCGCCCCAAATCCGCTTACTTCGTGCGCGGCTCTTTAAAGACGTCGACCATGCGTGTCGGTTATGGTGGACTCGCGGCGGCAGACGACAGCCGCCCTCCAGAAGATTTCCTCTCGGAGAAAACGATGCATCGATTGAAGCATGTGTTGGCCCTTTGCATGGCAATTGTCGCAGTCGTATGGATATCGAGCGATGGCGCGGAACAGGCGGGCGATGAGGCGGGCTTTGTCTCGGCCTTCAATGGCCACGATCTGACTGGTTGGAGCTATGGCCGCTGGGGCGATGTCGCCAATAAGGTCAACAAGGGTTATGCGGCCAAGGACGGCATTCTCTACTGCACCGCCACCGATGGCGGCGACCTATTTCTTGACAAGGAATACAGCGATTTCGATTTCCGCTTTGAATTCAAACTCACCAAAGCCGCCAACAACGGCGTCGGCATTCGCGCCCCTGCCAAGGGAGATTCCGCATACACCGGCATGGAAATCCAGGTCCTCGATGATGACGACCCGGCCTACAAAGACCTCCGAGCCGTGCAGTATTGCGGATCAATTTATGATGTGGTTGCGGCGAAGCGCGGACATTTGAAGCCGGTGGGCGAGTGGAACTCGGAAGAGATTCGCGCGGTTGGGCCGCATGTGACGATCCGCCTCAATGGGGCAACGATCGTCGATGCCGATCTGGACCAAATTCAGGATCCGCACATCCTGCGTTTCCATGGCGGCTTGCATCGCAAATCGGGCCGAATCGGATTTCTCTGGCACTGGAGCCGGGTTGATTTTCGGAATCTGCGGATCAAGGACCTGTCAGAAAAGAGTGAAAAACATTGATCCATCCGGTAAAACCGCGCGAACATGGATCAATTTGCAGTCATCATGCCAGCCGCGGGGCGCTCGGCGCGCTTCGGCGGGCCGAAGAACAAGTTGTTTGAAGAGATTGCTGGCGTTACCGTCTTCCGGCGAGCGCTTGATACGTTTTTGCAGCGCAAAGACGTCGCGTCCGTCGTGATTGCGACGGGACCGGGACAAACGTCAACCGATTTTCTTGGAGAGCAATCGTCGCCTGATTCCCGTCTTCTCTTCACGCCGGGCGGCAGCAGCCGCGCCGAGAGCGTGTCCCGCGCTTTGAAGCAGGTGCCTGAATCAATCGCATGGGTGGCGGTACATGATGCGGCTCGCCCGCTGGTATCACAGCAGTTGATCGATCGAACGTTTGCCGCCGCACTGCAACACGGCGCTGCTGTACCCGCGCTTGCCGTTCCATGGACGATCAAACAAGCAACCGGTCCCCTGCCGGCCAAGGTTCAGAGAACGCTGCCGCGGCACGAGTTATGGGCCATGCAGACGCCGCAGGTCATGCGGCGAAATGATCTTTTGCGCGCTTATGAACATTGTCCTCTTCCGCTCGAGCAGGTGACGGATGATGTGCAATTACTCGAACTGTCCGGACAGGAAGTCTGGCTCGTCGAGGGCGTAGAGCGAAACCTGAAGATCACCACGCAAATCGATCTGCAGATCGCGAGCATGCTTGTGGCCGGGGATGAGAACCAAGGCGCCGTTTGAACGCCATGCGAATTCAAAACCACCCCATCGAACGCTGCACAGCTTTTTTCCATCCCGCGAGCAGTCGCTCACGGGTGGAATCATCCATCGCGGGCGTCCAGGTTTTGTCGGCTTGCCAGGCGGCGCGCAGATCATCGAGCCCTTTGAAAAATCCGACCGCGAGTCCCGCGGCATACGCCGCTCCCAGAGCCGTTGTCTCCGTCACCTTCGGGCGCACGACCGGCACATTGAGTATGTCGGCCTGGAACTGCATCAGGAGATCGTTGCGCGCCATGCCGCCATCGACGCGCAGCGATGAGAGAGACACGTTTGAGTCCTTTCGCATCGCATCGAGCACATCGCAGGTCTGGTACGCACCGGCTTCGAGAACGGCCCGCGCAAGGTGACCCTTGTTTGCGTAACCAGTCAATCCAGCGACGATACCGCGCGCGTCGGATCTCCAATAGGGAGCGAACAGGCCCGCAAAAGCCGGCACGAAATAGACGCCGCCGTTGTCGGCAACACTTCGCGCCAGCATTTCAATATCGGGCGAGCTTGCGATTAGGCCAAGATTGTCGCGCATCCATTGCACGAGCGACCCGGCGATGGCAATCGATCCTTCCAGCGCATAGCAGGCTGGCTCGCGGTTAATCTGATAGGCGACGGTCGTGAGCAATCCGCTCTTCGATTGGATTGGCGAGGTTCCGGTGTTGAGCAGCATAAAGCAGCCGGTGCCATAGGTATTTTTTGATTCGCCGGGCTTGAGACAGGTCTGGCCGACGAGAGCCGCCTGCTGATCTCCCAGGCAGCCGCAGACGGGAATTTCTGCTCGAAAGGGCCCGTCTTTTCGTGTGGTTCCCCATCCATTTGAATCAATCGACGGCACAATTCGCGGCAACATCTCTCGTGGAATGCCAAAGACTTTCAGCATCGACTCATCCCAATCGAGCGTCTGCAGATTCATCAGCATCGTTCGGCTGGCGTTGGTCACATCGGTGACATGCGCGCCACCATCGGCCCCGCCGGTGAGATTCCAGATCAGCCAGGAATCGATCGTGCCAAACAGGGCGCGCCCCGATTCAGCAGACTTGCGCTGCCCCGGCACATTTTCCAGGAGCCACTGCAATTTGGGGCCGGAGAAATAGGTGGCGAGCGGAAGGCCGGTGATGGAACGGAAGCGATCCTGGCCGCCATCTTTCGAGAGCTTGTCGCAAAGGTCCTTCGTGCGCGTGTCCTGCCAGACGATTGCGTTGCAAAGCGGCCGGCCCGTCTGCGGATCCCAGACGACGGTTGTTTCTCGTTGATTGGTGATTCCGATCGCCGCGATCTGGCCGACGTCGATTGATTTCACCGCCTCGGTAACTACTTCCTGGGTGCGCTGCCAGATTTCCATCGGGTCATGCTCGACCCAGCCGGGGCTGGGATAGATCTGCCGATGCTCTTTCTGCCCGACTGAAATAGGGCCGGAGCGGTCAAAGAGAATGCAGCGAGAGCTTGTCGTGCCCTGATCAATCGCCGCGATGAATCGGTGTTGTGGCATAGGGTTTCTCGTCCGCAAATATGGCTGCTAAGCCTGGCGTACATGTGAGCTATCAACGATTTCCACGCCCTTTTCCTTCAGGGTTTTGTGAATCTCACGAATGTGCTCCAGATCGCGGGTTTCCATGATCACCGAAACCTTGACGCGCGCTACGTCGGCTGGGCCGAAGCTGCGATCGTGCGAGACTTCTTTGATGCTCGCCCCAGTCTGAGCAACGAGTGTCAGTAGCGTCGCCAATGATCCGGGGCGATCACTGATGTAGACAATTACGCGACACAGGCGTCCATCATAAGAAAGTCCGCGCTCGATGATCCGGCTGATGACCGTCACATCAATGTTGCCGCCCGTGAGACAGAGCACCACTTTTTTCCCCGCCAGTCCCGGCGGGCGGTTCATTACCGCCGCGAGCGAAACAGCCCCCGCGCCCTCGACGACCATCTTCTCCAATTCCATCAACCGAAGAATCGCCAGCGCCACCTGCGGCTCATCCACCATCACCAGATCGTCCATCGAATGCTGAATCGGCTCGAAACATTGTTTGCCTAATTCGGCGACGGCCAAACCATCAGCGAGCGTTGGCTGTGTATCGATCCGCGTGATCTGCCCGGCCTTCATTGAAGCCAGAAGCGTCGGAGCCTTGACCGATTCAACGCCGATGACGCGCGCCGTGGGTCGAAGCGCTTTGATCGCAGTGCCCACACCCGCGAGCAATCCCCCGCCGCCAACGGGAACTACGACCGCATCAGCATCCGGCACATCCTCAACGATCTCCAGTCCCATCGTTCCTGCGCCGGCAATAATGTCGGGATCATCGAATCCAGGAATGAATGTTCGCCCGGTTTCCGCGGCCATTTTCTTCGCGATCGAATAAGCATCGGCAAAGCTCTCGCCTTGCAACAGCACCTCGGCGCCAAACCCTCGGCAATTGCTCACTTTCACCAGCGGCGCCCATTTGGGCATCACGACGACCACGGAAATCCCAAGCAATTGCCCGTGGTAGGCCAGTGCCAGTGCATGATTACCTGCCGATGCAGCAATGACCCCTTTCTCGCGCAGCGCCTTTGGCAGTAGCTCCAGCTTGTTGCGCGCGCCGCGCTCTTTGAAGGACCCGGTCATCTGCAGATGATCGAGCTTGCAATAGATGTCGCAGCCGCATAGTCGACTGAGTGTCAGGGAATAAGGGCAAGGACTGTGATAGATGACGTCCTTAAGGCGGGTGGCTGCCGCCTGGATCGATTCGAGTGTGACCATCGCACATCGATACTACCGGCAAGATTCAAAAACGCCGAACGGTATGCAATTCGGCGCTATCTTATTGCGGTACGAGATAGGTGCCGGTCAGGCGTTCCTGCAGCCCGCGGCTTGGCGTGAACAGCGGCACCAGCGCCCCCGCCACCAGCAGCGCCGCCAGTGGCAATCCCACCCAAAATGTCAGCGCCGATCGCTCCACCAGCAGCAATTCCAGCAACAGCAGCGGCGACCAGGTAACGAACGATCTGGCGAAGGTGCGTAGTCTTGAAGCGCGGCTCCCCCTCCGATCGACGATTGCCAGGTCCATCGAATGAAGCAGCATGCCGCCGCGAAAGAGCATCGCCGCCGCCATTGCGGGCAGCATAATGAAGACGATCGCTGTTCCACCAAGAACGGCTGCTGCCTCCAGCAACAGGGTTGGACTGGGCGCGTGCCAGCGATTGAGCTCGTCGATGAGCGGCTTGATCTGCGCCATCGCACGATTCATTTCCTCTGACGACACGTGCGGATGTTTGCCCAGCGATTCCTCGGCCAGCCGCTGCTGATCGGGTGTCAGCACGGTCTGAATCGATGGGCTATCCCAAATGGTTGGGTCGAGGATCATCGTTCGAAATCGGCCCGCGATATAAACCTCGATCGCGTCTTTCTCGGCCTTTCGATTCGGCCCGAGCGGCACGTCGCTCTGTTCCATCGTGTCCAGCCGCTTGAGCAGAACCTGTAACGGCCCCAGATCCGGATACATTGAATGCCATTGCTCGACGACATATTGAACGCAGAGTACGGCGATGGTCATGACCACCGGAAACAGCAGACATCCCGCCACAAGGGCCAGGCGGGCGCGGGATGAAACAGCCGGCGGCTTCTGCAGAGCAGCGCGCAGGTCTGCCACCAACGGCTCCGGCGCCGGACTTTCTGGCAGGTCTTTAAGAAGCTGGCGCGCGGACAGTGGCAGCGGAATTTGGATCGAATGATTGGGCTGCGAGCCGTCAACCACCCTCCCTTCCAGAGCTGAACAAGCCACCTCACGCAGAAAACTGCGGATGCGCTGAAAATCGGTGGCTTCATTGTCTGACTGATCGGTTTGTGCCGTGGGGCGCACGATCGTTGGTGGTAATGGCGCCGGGAAATCCAGCAGCTTCGCTCGGTTTTCGGTGTCGATCCAGACTCGGTCCAGCGACAGAACTCTTGGAAAAGTCCCATCCTTCGAAGCGGCACTGAGTTCTTCGGCCAGGTCGGTCAGCCAGTAACGGACGGCTGCCCAAGGCTGGGGCTTGGCGATGAGCGCTAATAGAGCCGATCCTGAAGCAGCTTCGTATGCATCCCAGTTTTCATCGGGGAGTCGGCGGCTGCTGAGCCAGTGCAGTCGTCCGGGCCGGCAGATGCAACGCAAATTACCCTCGACTGGCGCCTGTTGTGGCTGGGCCGGTCGAATCCAGACGGTTCTTCGTAACCGGCTGTCATACCCCAGGAACATTTCATCGCTCGGCGTGGAATCAAGGCGACCGAGTGTCAGATAGGGACCGATCCTGGGCGCATCGGGATCGACTTCAGGCAAAGAAGCCGCGGTCGCGGCGCGGGGGCGCGTCTGGTACCGCGCGGTGCGGATCACACGCGTGGAGCTGAGCAGCTCATGCAGTCCGGCAAACCGGTTCGACCGGCGCATCGTGCAAAACAAAAGCAGTAAACACAGCAAATGCGGCAGGCCCATGAGAAAATCATGCATGCCGCTGTGCACCGCGGTAGCCGGGACCAACGCTACCAGCGCCCAGGAAGGGATATCCGGGAGAACTACAAACAGTCCGGATCGCACCAGTGCCTGCACAAAGGTAAACCTTGTGCGCGTGCTGATCACTCGAAGCTGGCATAACGATTTGCCCGGCGTGGCCCGCAAAAAATATTCGCTCAGGCAAAAATAAGCCCAAGTCCACAGCATCTCGAAGACTGAAAAGGAGAGCATGTTGCCTGGACGAGCGCCCAATCTTTTGAACACCGTCCAATCAGAGCGCATCGCCAGCAGCGCGATCGCAAGGCCCACCGCACCGTACGCTATGCTGTCGATGGCAAAGGCCAATAGCCGTAATCCCAGTGTCGCGGAACTGACTGACGTGGAGCTGAAAGGCAGCAGCGCGTTGCGTAGCTCGGCATAGCTGCCATAACGTGCCGCCGGCTGCTTTTCCAGACAGCGCATCACCACCTTGGACAACTCGCGCGAAATCTCCGGCCGCAATTTGGAAGGTGATTCAGGCTGGCGCTCCAGCACCTTGCTGAGCAAGCGAACGACGCTCGTTCCGACGAACGGCGCGTGGCCGGTGAGCAGGTAGTAAAAAGTCGCCCCGACGGAATAAATGTCGGATCTAACATCCAGCGGATCGCCGCGAACCTGTTCCGGCGAGCAATAGGCCGGCGTGCCCATGTAGCAATCTTCGCGCGTGAGATTTGGATCCTCCGAAGGCAGGTTCGATACCGAAAGTCCGAAATCTCCGACTTTGACCGTGCCATCCGGCGCGATGAAACAATTGGATGGCTTGATGTCGCGATGAAGAACGCCCGCGGTCCAGACCGATTCGAGCCCTTCGATAATCTGCAGAATCGAATCGACCGCCTTCGTGACCGGCATCGCCCCTTCGCGGCAGATCAGCTCTTCCAGCGTGCCGCCGGTCATCAACTCCATCGTGATGATGGGGACGTCGTTGATCTCTTCGGTGCCGTAGACGTAGACGAGGTTCGGATGGCTCACGAGAGCCGCGAGGCGTCCCTCGCGCAAAAACCTGGCGCGAGCTTCGGGCGTGTTCAGCGATCGCCCCAGAACTTTCAGCGCCAGCCGGCGGTTGGATTCAATATGCTCGGCCTCGAAGACCGTCCCCATGCCACCCGTGCCCAGACGCCGGATCAACCGATATTCGCCAAAGGGCTGATCGCGCCGGTGTTCAAAATGCGACAGGTCCGACACTTCATCCGGCGGCGTGGTGGCCGTGCGCAGGGCCGACTGCGGTAATTGCTGGCCGCGCTTCTCAAGCGGAATCGCCGGGTTGCTGGGATCAGTAGGCGCCATCTTGCCAAATTAGGAAATGCGCTGTGCTCTCAAACGATTCATAGACTATGACAATTTCGCCCAAACTGCACGCGGCATCCTTCAACCCCGCTTGACAGTGTCCAGAATCATGCGGATTCAGCCGCTTGTATTCACTTTTTTAGCCCCTTGGGCCGCTTTGAGTGAGATATTTCGCGGTCGCGCGGGACGGGTATCCATTTTGCGAAAAGGGCTGCGGAAGTCGTTGCGTTCTCATGATCTATATCAGTGGTGCATCAGAAAAGGGTTTGTGAAATGGCTCAATCGAATAAAACTTCGAATGCCGGCTCTAACGCTGCCGGGTCCACGAGTGACCGCCTCGATCCCGATGCCCCTGCACAGGGAAAACGTCCTGGTGCGGAGCCACCACCCGAAGCGATTGCGAATGCACAAGCCACGCCTCGACCGGATAAAGCTCAGCTTCAAGGGCAATCGCCGCAAGTGCTCAATGAACCCAAGCCGCCTTTTCCGCAACAGCATCAGGGAAAGTTTGGCCTCGAAAGCGAGATGAATCCGCGCCCGCAATACATGGCGCCGCTCTATAAAGCTGCCGGGAAGCTGTCGGGCAAGGTCGCCCTCATCACCGGCGGCGACAGCGGAATCGGCCGGGCTGTGGCCTACCTCTATGGCAAGGAAGGCGCGGATGTCGCCATCGTTTTTCTGCCATCGGAGATCTCCGATGCCCAGGAAACGCAGCGCGCGGTTGAAGCTTCCGGCCGGCGGTGTCTGCTCATCCCCGGCGACCTGACCGACGCGAAGTTCTGCACCGAAGCCATCGAACGAACGGTGCGCGAGCTGGGAAAGATCGACATTCTCGTCAGCAATGCCGCGTATCAGAATCGCACCGAGAGCGTGTCCGATCTAACCGACGACGAATTCGACACCACCTTCAAAACCAACATTTACGCCTACTTTTGGCTCTGCAAAGCCGCCCTCAAACATCTGAAGCCCGGCGGCGCGATCATCGCCACCAGTTCTGAAACCGGGCTCGAAGGCTCCAAAAAACTTCCCGCCTACTCGGCCACCAAAGGTGCCATCAACGCATTTACCAAAGTCCTGGCGATGGAATTGGCGGAAAAGGGAATTCGAGTGAATGCGGTCGCCCCTGGCCCCGTCTGGACGCCGCTCAATCCTGCGGACCAGGGCGCAACCCCCAAGAAAATCAGTGAGTTCGGCAAAGACACCATGTTCAAGCGTCCCGCGCAACCGGAAGAAATCGCCCCGGCTTACGTCTTTCTCGCCTCCGATGCCGACTCAAGCTTCATCAGCGGAATCGTTTTGGAAGAAATGGGAAAGACGACGGCAGGATGATCCGCACGGTTCGGTAAAGGCAAAATACCCCCCTAAAGAGAGGGTTGTTAATTTTCCAATAATTCCTTGCGTTTCAAAGACGGTGGATATATTATTGATTCTGTCGGCGGTCCTCCCCGCGGAAAGTTCCCCCCCTCTTTCCGCACCCGCCGACTTTTTTATTGCGCCCTTCTCAAGCCGGTTGAATGTTGAATTCGTCGCCATCTGCCGGCACAATAGCGCTCGTCTGACTTTCAGTTCCCAAATCAAAGGGTGGTTTAAAATGGCTTGTTCTATTCTCTGCCAGGCGTGCGGCCTCGAAGCGCCCACGCGATATGTCGAATTTCACCAGAATATTGGCGCGCTGGTCATGCGCTTCCGTCGCAGCGTCAAGGGCAATCTTTGCAAGCGATGCATTCATGGCGAATTCTGGAAGAAGACGGGAACTACCGCATCGGTTGGATGGTTTGGCACGATTTCGCTGATCGTCACGCCCATTTTTATCATCAACAACATCGTCTATTACATCAAATCGGCGGCGATGCCCAAGACGCCCGCCGATGCGCAAGTCCCTCAATTGACCCCTGAGACCATCGCAGCCATCAATCCATTGACAGGTGAGCTATTCAGCCGGCTGAATCAGCAGGAGCCCATCGATGTGGTTGCTATGGACATAGCATCTCGCGCTGGCGTAACGCCGGGGCAGATAGTGCTTTTTCTACGCATGATGGCGCAGTATCGTCAGCAATCGCAGCCGCGCGTGCAGGGATTTCCCGTGATGCCGGCTCGCCCTCTACCCGTGCAATCGCTTGAACCTATTCCACTTGACGACGGCCAAGCCTGAAATGGCCGGCTCAATCCCACGCTTCCATCGTCGTTAATTGTCGCGGTACTGGAGCGAACTAACGGTCCCGGAGAATGGTCTGGGCATCTGGGCAATCTTTTCTTCCAAAGGCGGCGCGGCGCAATTGGCTGTCAAATAATTGCCTTGACTTGAACCGTGCGTCCTATATGCTTCCTTAGGGTTTTAGTGCGTTTGAGGGCTCGGGCGAGTGCTCGGCTTCGGGGATCAGAATTAGATCGAAGTTGGAGAGGAAGAATCATGTTTCTCAAGACACGCGCTGCGCGAGTTCTTGCGCTCGCGCTCGTTGCTGCGGGATTCGGCGGGGCATTTCAAAGCACCAGCCGGGCCGACTCAGTCAATCTCGGACAGTCAGCCAACTATGCGGTACTCGGCTTCAACAGCCTGCAGGATAACTTTTCCCTGGTTACCGTGAATGGCAATGTTGGCGTGGGCGGGACGAGCAGCTTACACATCTTTGCGCCGTCAGCGGTCAATGGAAACGTAGGGGTGGGTACGGGCGCATCTTTCACCAACGATAAAGCAGGCAATACAAACGTCAGCGGTACGGTGAGCACCGGCCAGAATTTAACGGGCGCCGTGAACGACGCCATATCCGCCTACAACACATACACGGCTCTCGCGCCGACTCAAATCCGTTCAGGTATCAGTGCTCCCACGACCATCACCGGCAACGGCGGCACAAATGTCATCGACATCAATGGCGACATTTCCTCTGCCCTCACACTCAATGGCAGCGCAAGCGACCTGTTTATCCTGAACGTTACCGGGAACATTAACCTTGGCGGATCAGACGGCATCCTCGGCGGCGCTGGGATTAACCCCAACCAGATCGTCATCGACCTCATTGGCTCTGACTCGGTCAACACTCACGTAGGCAATACCATCACTGGGACGGTCATCGCCCCCAACAGCACCGGCAATCTTGACGGAAGCTTTAACGGCCGGCTCTTCTTCGGTGGAACGAGTCTGACCCTGTTGTCCGGCGCTATTGTTAATCAGCCCAACACACCGCCACCCGCGCCGCTGCCGGCTCCGCTCTGGTCCGCCGCCGCGCTTCTCGCGATGCTTGGCCTGGGCTCGCGGCTGCGATTCGCCCGCGCGTCGAACTAGTCGCAATCGATCCGCGGGCTCCGTGCAATCCTTAGCCGCCAGTGCGCGGCTTTTTTATGCGCAAATCGCGCTCGGAAACCTGAAATGTAACTGCCGCGACATGACCGTTCACGGCAGAATGAATCTTTAGTCACTAACTTCTGCGGGTTCGGATAAGTGAGCAGAGCAAATTAAAGGTATCAGGAACTCAATTCTTGGACATTCTGACGAAGCCGGACACCACATCCCGTGTAGTTTCTGCTCCACGCGGTAATCCTGGGAAGAGCGATCCTCAGTTTATGCCCATGCTGCGCATCTTTTGCCATCCCATCCCGATGCCGCAAGCGATCATCAAGGCAAGCCCGGCAGGAGCGACCGGTGGCAGCGGCGCCGCGGGCACATCCTCATTCTTGAAGAAGAGGTATTCCAAGGTGGCATCATTCGGATTGCCACCGATGCCGTTGACGCCCGGCACCCATACCGTGGGCTGGTCTTCGGTCAGAACGATATGGGTCGCGCTAATCGTCGGAAAGACAGCCACGTCCCCCAGGTTCAGCGGGTCGGTTTGAATGAGGGTGATCCCGCTCGCGTGGGCGCTGGCCAGCGGCGCGGCAAGCGTGACGCCGGTGCCGGTCGGGCCGGATGTCCCGACAAACGCAATCGTGGCAAATTCCTCGTTTGCCCCAAGATCAATATTGATCTGCTGGCCCGCCTTCAGACCGACGATGCTTTGAACCTTGATGTTCGTTGCACCTGAATTTGCCGCAGCGGCCAGAAATGTTCCATTCTTTGAATAGAAAGCCATCGTGTTGTCGCCGGCAAAACGTACCAGGTCCGTTGCGCCCGAGCCGTTGGCGATCACGACGTCGCCGGCATTCGCCGTGAAAGGCAGCGTATAGACCACCGGCTCATCGTTGCCCCCGAAAAACTTCGGCGTCCCGGCGATCCCGTCGATGAAAATGTTATCATTCGCGTCGGCCTGGATCGTTTCCGCGAATGACAGCGAAGCTGAATTGACCGCGATTCCCACCACCACAGCGCATAACAACAGCAGTCCCGCGCGCCCCATATCGCCTCCAATTATATTTGATCCGATACACTTTAACTACGAATGGAGCAATTACCAGTATTTTCCCGGAACATTTGCGAGCGCGTTCGAGCTTCCCAGCGCGTGAGATTCGGCCTGGGCATTTTGGGCGAGATATCGACAAAGAACGTCCCACTCGTCTACGGCCGAATGCAGGCGTCGGTCAGGAGCTTTTGCGGATCCGGACAGCTTCGGCCCGCACCCGCCGAACCTCTACCGCCACCACCATAAATCTAAGACGAAACTCTACTCATGCACCTGCGCCAACGAATCGAAGCGGATAAACAAGTTGACTGTCAGACGCCCTCGTTCTGGGGCCGCGTTCAGCGGCGCGCCCGCTGGAACGCTACCCGAATGCAGCAGTTCACTACGGTAGGCCACCAGGCGGTTGAAGCAGGCGAAGACGCTCGCAATCGGCTCAAACAGCGCCGTCTTGGTTCCGGGATATTTTGGGGCTGGGGGGCCATGTGCCGCCAGTTCGTGGTCAATATGCTGACCGACCTCGAGCATGCGGGCCCGATTCAACGATTCATAGCCGGTAGGACGGTGACGAAAAAAAGTCGTGCCGCCGAATGTCTGGTCGCACAGGTAATGCAGGATCGCGATCTGCCCTGTCTGGGGCTGATCCACATGCGGCAGTCGCTGCAGCGGGTTGAGCCGATCCGGAGGGGTCGTGACAATTCCCATGAATGCCCCCGCTACCTTCGCTGATCGCGGGTTCACCCCGAACGCGGTTGAAAGCCACGAGCCGATTCCCCGCAAGACAGCCTGCGCATAGGCCGGAGGAACCGGAGCATTAATCCCCGGATAGAGCGTGGTCGCGGGTGCAAACCGCGCCTGATTCGCATATTCAACTAATGAAAAAGGGTCAGTGAAAAAGTCATCGAAAATCAAAATCGGCTGCGCTTCGCGACCGATGTGGCGCACACTGGCCCTGCAGCCAACGCGCGGCATGAAGTCATATTGCATTTCCTTGGCTCCTCGCACAAAAGAGCGAAAAGAACTAATCCGAAACCCCCTCGGGCATGCTGGTGTCCAAACACGTCGTTCAGATAGCAACTGCTCATCACGCTAGTATAGGCGCCCCACTGTCCAAGCGGAGAGAAAGTGTACTCAGTCGCTCCGGATCTCTGCGCGCTCGTCGTTAAGCGCTCCCACATCCGGGGCGACGCGGCGATCATGAAATTCTGCGAAGCAGCACTCATTGGCGCCGAGTCTGCCCCGGCGTGGACAGGAGGGGCCGCGGCGTTCGGACGCGAAAACGCGAAATTTGGTTACAGCGATATTGTCCTCTGCGGCCGAATGCAGTCATCGGTCACGAGCTTTTGCGGGTTCGGGTAGCTCGGTGGGGTGACGGGCTTGCCTTGCTTCTATAGCGCGGCGACGGTCAGGTTCAGTTCGAGCAGTTGGGCGAGCAGGTCTTTCTTTGCGTGGAATCCGTGCGCGGCCAGCACCGCCGCGTCGAGTGCGGCGTGGGCGTCCTTGAGCGGATGCCGGCCCGGCAGTTCAAGCATCCGGTAGACCGCCCGCAGCCCGCCGGTCGTGACCTTCAACGCCTCGGCCCGCACCCGCCGAACCTCCAGCGCCGCCGGAGCGACGGCAAATTTAAGACGAAATGACTTTTCGCACTCAACCTTCCGGAACGAGGGTTTCAATGACGCCGGAAAGACAAAAGACTGGTGACTAGCAATGTTGCGGCAACAGCCCCCGCCACCACAGTCGGTTTGCTCGCGCCCAGCCTCCATAGCAACACCAGCGTCGCCGCTGCGCCAGCCATTTGGGCATTGCCCAGGATGATGCGAAGCACTGCCCGTCGCTTCTCTTGCTGCGGTGTCATCGCTATTGCGGTTTAATGGCATAGACCTTCACGCTGGCGGCGTAGTCGTTGATGTCGTATCGCGCCAGCACGGCAGCAAGGCCATCGTGGACGCCGGCTGGTTCGCGCTCGGTTGCGCCACCGCAGCATGTTGGCCCGCAGCAGGATTCGTCCGCAATTGGAAGATTCGTCTTCTCCATCGGCGGCGAGCAGCAGCCGGATTGTCCTTCAAGGTTCGCATATGCGTTCAGGTCCGCATGTGAATCAGCAATGTGGACCGCGTCGAACCCGGCCAGGCGCAGCCCGCGATCGAATTCATCAGTCGTAATCGCGCCGGCGATGCAGCCGACATAGGCCGCCACATCGCGCGCCAGGTCTTCGGGAAGTTCGCGTTTGAGCGCGATGTCGCTCACCGCCACGCGACCGCCCGGCTTGAGGACGCGAAACATCTCACGGAAGACCGCTACCTTGTCTGGCGCGAGATTGATGACGCAGTTGGAAATGATACAGTCGGCGTAGTTGTCGGGAAGCGGGAGCTTATCGATCGTTGCCTCGTGGAATTCGACGTTGGCCAGCTTCGCCTCGGCTGCGTTCCGCCGTGCTCGCGCGATCATTTCCGGCGTCATGTCGATGCCGATGGCCTTGCCGGCCGGCCCGACTTTCCTGGCCGCGAGGAACACGTCCAGGCCGCCGCCTGATCCGAGGTCCACGACGATTTCGCCGGGCCGAAGCGATGCTGTCGCCGTCGGATTCCCGCAGGAGAGTCCCATGTTGGCGCCAGCCGGGATTGAGGACAGTTCCTCCGCTGAATAGCCAAACGCCTCGGCCACTTTTCGCACGCCGTCGTCGCGGGTAGAGAGGGTGCTCTTTGCAACGTCGCCGTATTTTTCTCTGACCACTTCACGGATATCTGCGCTCATAGGGTTACCTCTTGTGGTTGAGTGATCGGCTCTGCAGCTTTGGAATCGGGCGCTCGCGTAACAAGCCAGCCGGGGACCGCGATCATCGCGCCGACGAGAGGACCGGCCACATACACCCAAAGCGAAGCCAGCTGTCCCGACACAATCGCCGGCGCGATCGAGCGCGCCGGATTCATCGATGCCCCGCAGATCGGCCCGGCGAACATCGCTTCCAGCCCCACCGTTCCCTCGATGGCGATGCCCGCCATCAGGCCTTGCTCTTTGGACCCGGTAGCGACGCAGAGAATAACGATCATCAGCAACGCCGTGAGGATGATTTCAAGGACCAGCGACTGGGTCTCCGATCCCGCCGGGAGCGTCGCCCCAAGGAACGCCACGTTCCCGAACAGGAATCGAAGAATCGCGCTCGCTGCAAATGCTCCGATCAGTTGGCTCGCGATATAAGGCGCGACACACCGGCCTGGGAACCGGCGCGCCAGAACGAAGCCGACCGTTACCGCGGGATTGATATGAGCGCCGGACGTTTGGCCAAAGGCGTAGATCATCGCCATCACCACAAGCCCAAATGTGATGGCGATGCCCGGCCCGGTCACGGTGCCGTTCGACACTTTATTGATGACAATCGCGCCGGTCCCCGCAAACACCAGAGCGAAGGTGCCGACGGCTTCCGCGATGTACTTTCTCATGGCCATGCGGGTGTCTCAGGCTCGCGACGAAGCACCCAGGTAGCTTTCGATGTTCTCGATGAAATGGCGGATCTCGTCCCGCACGCGTCGATAGTGACCCAGCGCCTCCTCCTGGCTCTTCGATTCGCTGGCGAGCCGCGGCGGATCGTCGAATCCAACGTGTATGATTTTGGTTTTGCCCGGAAAAAGGGGGCAAGTTTCGTTGGCGTGATCGCAGACCGTTACCACGTAATCGAATTGCACGCCCTTGAGCTCATCGACGTGCTTCGAGTGATGGCCTGAGAGATCCACGCCGGCTTCCTTCATGACGTGCATTGCCAGCTTGTTCATGCCATGAGGCTCTATGCCTGCGGAATAGGCTTCGATGCTGCCACTCTTCAAATGCTCGGCCCATCCTTCAGCCATCTGGCTTCGGCAGGAGTTCCCGGTGCAGAGAAATAGAATTTTCAGTTTGTCGCTCATCGCACCAACTCCATTCGCTTACGCGAATACATCATCCTAAAAAAATTCAGTCGCAGCATTTGGGGCCATCGCAGCAGACCTTTCCAAGCGTCTTCATGTCCCGGGAAAGCTCCGGGACGTCCGACGTGAAACAGCATTCGAGGCATTCCAGCAGCTTGCGATGAAAATCGTTTTTCGCCGCGGCGAGCTTGTAATGCATCCACAGCCCCTCCTTGCGCGCGGTCACAAGTCGTGCTTTGCGGAGGTAAGCAAGGTGCCTGGAAATCTTCGGCTGCGGCGCACCAATCACCCGCACCAGATCGCATACACACAGCTCGCCGGACCTCAGAAGGTTGAGAATGCGCAATCGCGTGCGATCCGAAAAGGCCCGGAACATTCGATCGACTGAGATTGCGGGAGGAGCTTTAACCATATTCGCCTGAGTGAATATAGATCGGTGATCTGGCGGAATCAAGATTCCGCTGGAGCAAAGGGCGTGATCTTTAAGCGCCATGGCCTGATACGGTCGTCGGTCACCAGCTTTTGCGGATTCGGATAGCTCGGCGGAATGCCAGGCTCTATCTGGAAACTCCCCGCGCGGCGAGGCGCCGCGGATGAGGGTGAGCATGCGAGGCGCGACGACGAAGCGTATTGGTAAGGAAACTCTGAGGAGGAGCAACGAAGCAGGCTCGCCCTCAGACGCAAGCATCGCCCGTGCGGAGTTTCCAGATAGAGCCATTGAGCGGTGACGGGTTTGCCTTGCTTTTCCAGCGCGGCGACGGTCAGGTTCAGTTCGAGCAGTTGGGCGAGCAGGTCTTTTTTCCCTCGAATCCATACGCGGCCAGCACTGCCGCGTCGAGGGCGGCGTGGGCGTCTTTGAGCGGATGCCGGCCCGGCAATTCCAGCGTCCGGTAGACCGCCCGCAGCCCGCCGGTCGTGACCTTCAACGCCTCGGCCCCCGCCGAGCCTCCACCGCAGCTGTAAATCTAAGACAAATTGACTCTTCGGTACCTGACCCCCTTTGCTTCTTCCGGCCCGCGAGCCAAGCCATCAGAAGAATCCCCGGCGCTATGCAAATTGCAGGGGGCAGCGGGACTTCGGCAAAGCTGGCCGAAAGATTGTCGTAAAACATGGAGTTCGGGTTTACATCCGACCATTTTAGATCCTATAGCACCGTTACAGGTTTCATCCGCTCGCGGCGGAAGCGACAGAGCCTCCCGACCTAATTAAAACCCGCTTGCTTGGTCGGCGGCGCGGATGTCGAATGCGAACCCGGTGGGCGCGGCAGCGCCACGTCGGGGACAGTGATCTCCCCCTTCCAAATGCGAGACATGTCCACGGTTTCGCGGGCGACGCGCTCGCTGCTTCGGAAGATCACGTCCACTTTTACAGGGGCATTGGTCGGAAAATGGTCCGCGCTGGTGCCGTACCCGCCCGGGCTGCCGGCCAGAAAATGAACGCTGCTAGCAGGGTATTCCTTCCCGTCAAAGCGGATCAGCACGTCGAACGCAACGTCAACCGGCAGGGCCGCGCCATCGACCATAACCGAGAGGTTATTGCGAATCCCCGGGTTGAATTCCAAGCGGGGCTTGAGGAGTGGACGCAGGGCCGAGGCGTCCGGAGACGTGACCGTCTCAATGGGCGTCTGGCCGGGAATTACCTGGAAATCCGCGGTCAGATCCTGCGTCAGGCGTTTTGCCACGGAAGCGTCGTCATCCCAGTTGACGCCCCCGCCACGGTCGATGTCGGTTGCCAGTTCAACCTTCACCCTCAGGTGATGTTTGCCCGGCGCGCCGACCGGGTCCAGCGTGCTCCCGGTGGACCAACCGCCAAATGAAGATCCTCCAGAGCCTCCTCCGCCGCGTTGCGCTTTGCGATCGTCGAGCTGCACTTCCAGCGTTCGCATCCGCAGCCACCAGCCATTCGGTCCATCGCCCGTCCCACGAATCAGGTACGGCACGCGGCTCTGGGCGCCGACGGTGGGGCGCACCGACAGGCTCACTTTCAGCATGCCCGCGAAAAATTGATCCGCCTGCGCGTCGGTCAGCTTCTTGTCCGTATATCGCCCCGCGATGTAATCCAGAATTGCGTTGCGAAGGGGCCAAGTCGTTCCCAGCGTCCGGACCTGCAGCCCTTTATCCACCAGCTCGGACTGCTCGGCATCCGAGAGGCGGTTCTCACCGATCCGTCGTTGAAGTTCCACCCACGCCGGCACATTCAGCGACGCGTTTCCGCTGCCCAGGTCGCGCAGCAGCCAACTGAGCGGCTCATAGTGAATCCACTGTATTTTGCTGGCCGTATCGGATGCCCACAGGAACACAACCAGGAGTGCCATCACGAGGAGCGCTCCGCCGAACCACGTGGGCGCTGCACGACGTTGCCGCTCCCCGCGTACAACATTCCTCGCGCTGACCCGCGTGCCGCATTCCGAGCAGCGCTCTGGTTCGCCCGAAAGAATGTAATCGCATTTCGGACAGTGCGGCGTGAGCCCCGCCCGTCGTGGCCAGAGCCCGCGCTTGATCAGCAACGCGCCCAGCACGAGCAACAGCCCGCCGATCCCAGGCAAAAGCAGTGAAAGCGCCGACGCCAGCAAAAGGACCTCCGCGGGGGCATTCTCGCTAAGTAGAACCGGAACTGTCCAGACGTGACGCCCCCTGCGTGCTTGTTGTGGGCCTTGTGGCGATGGACGTTTTGTCCCCGGCGAAGGTTGCCCCTCGTTTGCCAACCCCCGACATTTTCACCGCGCTGTTCAAGATGGGCTTGAAATCTCGGGACGACTTTTTATAAAATCGCGCTCTATAGAAGGTTTCGCATAGACATTGATGGCTAAAGCGAGCCACCAAATGCCGTGGATCAGTTTTAACAATCCGTGTCCCGCTTGTGAGCACAGTCACACCTTGGGATTGGCTCGAGACGACGCTCCATCTATTAATGAACACTTCCAGTTCCTCTGTCCTGAAAAGGGATATGAGGTGCAATTGAACATGCTGGAGTGGTCGCGTCGTGACCAATCTCCCGCAGATTCGATCGAGGCACGCCCGGCCTCATGGGGCGGATCACCTGGACGTTCCGCAGATGTAGGCGGTGGCCAGGCGAATTTTCGTGAAACACCCTAACACTCGAACTTCACGGGTGAACGCAGTCGTCGCTCACCAGCTCTTGCGGATTCGGATAGCTCGGCGGAATGCCAGGCCCGGTGACGGGCTTGCTCTGCTTTTCGAGCGCGGCAACGGTCAGGTTCAGTTCGAGCAGTTGGGCGAGCAGGTCTTTCTTCGCGTCGAATCCATACGCGGCGAGTATCGTTGATCGCGCGCCGAAAAAAAAGACGCGGCTCGCCCAATATCGGCGAGCCGCGCCTCGATGGTCCTAACGTTCCACTGGCCGGCAAAACCCAGCATCACCTCCTTAGCCTCGCCGGCTCGACCCTACGTCCCCCTTGTTCATTTCTGATTCGTTGATTGTGCCTTCACCTGGGATTGGGAAGAGACCCTTCGGCCCGTCATTGGCGGTGAGGACCCCGAGTTTGGAAAGCAACGTGATGGCGACGCGGACCCTTCGATAGAACTGGGGGCTGGCGTCGTCGTTGTCGAGCGCGCGCTCGACGATGCGGACGGAGCGCTCGATGAGGGTCAGCATGATGTTGTGGCCGGACTCTTTGGTCTGGGATTGCCAGGCGCGCAGGCATCTTTGGAAATCGGGATTTTGCTGCCAGCGATAGATGGTGCAGCGGGCAACGCCCGCCTCCCGGGCGGCGGCGACGATGTCTTTGCCATTGGCGATGGCGCGGAGGACGGTGACCTGCTGAGCGCTCAGATTTGCCGCCGACAAATCGGCCAGCTCCATCGCCGGATCGAGCGGCGCGACGGGTGAATATTCCGTCTGTTGAGCGGACTCGCTTGCGAGCCGATGCGCGCCGCCATTCGAAGGCGCATCAGGCGGAGCCGTGGGCGGGCGCTGGAGAGCGTTGAGAGGAATTTGCAGAGGGGACCCAGACGTTAGAAATTTGTTTGGATTCATGCCGGCATGATAGAATGGTGGTACTCCCCAGTCAATAAATAAATTTGTATAATGTTAGGGAAAGGATTTAACCGCAGGTACTTCGCGCACTTGGGGTTCGCGGGTCTGTCGGCCTGTGGCGCCTACAACCAGCGAAGAGGCGCCATTATTTGTACAAATATAGATATGTATATTAATAGAATGAGACAGATGAGACACGTGTCTCACCGAGCTCAGCATTAATAGCAGATTTGTAAAACTTTTGTGGATAAGAATTTATAAATGAAAGCGACGAAAATGAGACGAAATGAGAAATGCGAAAAGTGTCTCATTGCTCATTGTCTCATTTGTCTCACGACATTCCCCGACAGCTCAGATGATTCCCCCGGCCTGCAGTGAGCTTGTCGAACCTGCTTCACAGGCGCTCAAACGATGCAACATCCGGCATGTTGCAAAAAATGTTGCATTTGGTTGCACCCATTCGACAAGCTCAGGGCAGGCGGCGTTGCATGGCTCAAAGAGCCGGCCGGTTTCAGGAGCTGGGACTGGATTTGCCCTCAATCCCCCGCTTCGAGGATGGCCATGAAGGCTTCCTGGGGGATATCGACGCTGCCGACGCGCTTCATGCGCTTCTTGCCTTCTTTTTGCTTCTCGAGGAGTTTGCGTTTTCGGGTGATGTCGCCGCCGTAGCATTTGGCGGTGACGTTTTTGCCGACCGATTTGATCGTTTCGCGGGCGATGATTTTTCCGCCGATCGCGGCTTGAAGGGGAATCTCAAACAGATGGCGATCGATTTCTTCCTTCAACCGCACCAGCAGCTTACGGCCGCGCGCCTCGGCATGATCGCGATGGACGATGACGCTGAGCGCATCCACGCGATCGCCATTCACGAGAATATCCATCTTCACGAGCTCGCCGGCGCGGAAGCCAATGAGGTCATAGTCCATCGTGCCGTAGCCGCGCGTCGCGCTCTTCAGGCGGTCGTAGAAATCGTAAATGACTTCCGCGAGCGGCATTTCGTAGACCAGAATGACGCGGGTTGAGCCGATGTATTCCGTCTTTTTGTAGACGCCGCGCCGATCTTCGCAGAGCTTCATCATGGCCCCGACGCTGTCGCTGGGCAAAATGAGATTCATCACGATATAAGGCTCGCGAATCTCCTGGACGAGCGTCTGGTTCGGCAGCTCGCTGGGGGCGTCGATGCGCTTGATGGTGTTGTCGCTCAATAGAATTTCGTAAGTGACTGTCGGCGCCGTCTGCACCACTTCGACATTGAATTCGCGCTCGAGCCGTTCCTGGATGATTTCCATGTGGAGCAAGCCGAGGAACCCGCAGCGGAAGCCAAAGCCCAGCGCATCAGACGATTCAGGTTGAAAGGTGAAACTCGAGTCATTGAGCTGAAGCCGATCCATCGCATCGCGCAGGTCTTCGTATTGCGTTTTGCCGCCCGGATAGAAATCGCAAAAGACCATCTGCTGGATCGGCTTGTACCCGGGCAGCGCTTCGGGCGCAGGGGCGGCGGCATCGGTGACGGTATCACCAATCCGCACATCATGCAGATCTTTAATGGCGGCGACCAGATAACCGACCTCGCCGTGCCCGATCCGATCGACCTGCTTGGGGCGTGGCATCAGCTTGCCCATGTCGCTGACCTGGTAATCGCGATCGGTGCCCATCAGGCGGATTTTCTGCCCCTTGCGCAGCTCGCCATCGACGACGCGGACGTAGACGATGACGCCACGATAGTCGTCATAGACGCTATCGAAAATCAGCGCCCGCGGCGGCGCATCGGCCAAGCCACGGGGCGGCGGAAGCTGATCGCAAAGCTTGCTGATCAACTCATCGATTCCCTGCCCCGTCTTAGCCGAAACTAAAATGCACTCTTCCGCTCGAAACCCCAGCACCTGCTCGATTTCTTCTGCTACTTCGACGGGCCGCGACGAAGGCAGATCGATCTTGTTGATCACCGGGATGATGTCGAGGCCGACATCGATTGCCGCGTAAGCGTTGGCCACGGTCTGGGCCTGCACGCCCTGCGTGGCATCCACCACCAGGATCGCGCCTTCGCAGGCCTGCAGGGCCTTCTGCACTTCGTAATGGAAATCGACATGCCCCGGCGTATCGATGAAGTTGAGCATGTACTGCTCCGGCTCTGTCTTGCCGGGCGCAATGTGATCGTGAAAGACGGTGACGGCCGAGGCTTTGATGGTGATGCCGCGCTCTCGCTCGAGATCCATATCGTCGAGCATCTGGTTCTGGAATTCGCGTTCGGTGATGGCGCCGGCCCGCATCAGCAGCCGGTCAGAAAGCGTGCTCTTGCCGTGGTCGATATGGGCGATGATCGAAAAATTACGAATCTGCATTACGCTCCGCGTTTTCAAAAATCGTGCAAACCGTCCTTTATACGGCAGATACGCGCCCCAGTGCAAAGCCGCAGCGCTTCATTGCGGCCGCGAATTCCGGCGACACAACCATTTTAGGCGGGATCAATTATCGGGAGGGCTTGAGACCCAAAAACGCCTTGATCCGACGCATTTTGACAACGATCGGCGGCGGCAGCATGGGCTTGCCCGCGTCTTCAACCCAGGCGGGCTGGTTGGCCAGCCATTGGTCGGGAAAACAGCGAATGTATTTTTCGATGATCTGGCCCAGTTTCAGGAGAGCGGGCATGGGCGCATCAGGTTCGACCCAAATCGCCGGCTCGATGAAAATGCGCACCTTTCCACGCCGCGTGCGAATGGAAAAGACGGGAATAATCGGAGCGCCGGTGGCCATCGCGAGCTTGACCGGGCCGGTGGGAAGCAGGGTGTGGCCGCCGAAGAATGGAACGGCTTGCCCCTTCTGGCCCGGCATAATTCGATCGCCTTGGATGAGCACAGCTTCGTTGGCCGCTAGCGCATCGCGCAGCCGCATCCACACCGTCCATCCCTGATCGATCGGCACCTCGACGACGCCCAGCTTCTTCCGCAATGTCGAGCGAATGTCTTCAAACAGGTTTCGCTGATCGGGGTGAAAAAGCACATGGATTTTCTTTTCCTGATCCAGCAGTGAAGCAACGCCCACCTCGAAGCTGCCCATGTGGGCGGTGACGATAATCGCCCCTTTTTTAGATTCGCGCGCCGAGAGGTAATTCTCCTTCCCCTGCACGGAATCGATTCGATTCAAAAGCTGCTGACGCGAGAGGCCCATGGCGTGGCCGACATCAGCGACGAAATCGTAAAAGCTGGACATCGTCCGCCAGGCCAGGTCCTCCTGCTGTTCATGGGTAGACGATGGGCCGAGAATCCGGGCGGCATTGGCCATCAGCCCGCCATAGAGATGGTCGGAAAACCGCCAGGCAAACCAGAGCCAGAAGGGCTTGCTGGATTCGGCGAACCAGGGCTGCCGGCGGGCATGCCAGAAGAAAAAATTCATCCAGAAATCGGCTGCAGCGCGATTGAGCCACTTCCGAAATCCGCGCCCTATTCCGCGGCGCCTGCGAGGCAAAGGCGGACTGCTCTTTTCCGTGGGTGCGATCGATGCCTTGGGGCCGGCAATTTCCATGGATGTGGATCAGATACGAAACTACTTCGACGGAGCATGCGGAGCCGCCCCTTCCAGGCCCTCCAGCGGATGAACGATTTTGGTTCCAGCGGGAACTGTCAGTTCCAGTTTGCCGGGATCGACGTTCAACTTGATCTGGGAAAAATGCAAAACAGTGCGGTCACCATCCGCATCGGTCATCTCGGCCCGCACTATATAGCCCGCCTGCGCATCCAGCAACACGCGAACTTCCTGCACATGCTCCTTGAGCGATGGTTCGCGCGGCGTCATTCGGAGCGCGAGAAACCCTTCACTCTTCGCATTCGCATCCATGTCATGAACAGGAATCTGCGCAAAAGTAAAAGTCTCTTTCAATATCTTCAATCGCGGAAGCGGCGAAGCCGCCATCTCGGCCATGCGCTGATCGAGAGAATAAATTTCGAGCGTGCCGGGCGCTGGGTTGGGATAGAAGATCTTCGCTTCGCGATCGCTGAACAGCATCGTGCTGGGATAAGGCTCGGTCGTATCCCAGCGCATCATCGAACCTTTGATGCGAATGGTGCCGGATGAAACGATCGGCTTGCGCATCAGAGCTGTAAATTTTTCCTGCTGGAAATGCGCGACCATGCTGGTGATGCGCGATGCTCGTGCATCGATCGCCACCATCTGCGCCCAAAGCTGCGGATCGACGCCGGCCGGCGCTTTGCCGGGCGATGCAGCCGCAGGTTGGGTGGCGGCCGGCGTATCAGCGACCACCATTTGTGCTGTGAAGATCGCGCAGAGAAGAGCCAACAGGAAGAGCAGATTCAACGCCGGTGCGCGATTTTGCGAATTCAACATCATGAGCTCACGTCGTCGACGATGGGCGATACAGCGCCAAATTTCCCTGCGCGATGATTGAATCGCCGACCTTGGCCGCCACCTGGAACTGCTGCAGCTCCCCCATCGCCCGAAGCAACTTTGATTCTAATTGGATATCAACAGGCGGCTTGGCCGGTTGCTGGAAGCGAAGGTCGAGCTGCGCCAGCATGCCTCCTTTGCCTCCCGTTTCCGGGCCAACCAGTCCGGATAACTGCGCGAGCGCCTCACCGACCAGCACGCCGGGAACAATTGGATTGCCTGGAAAATGTCCGGCAAAAAACGGTTCTGTGCCAGCGAGCGACCAGATGGCAGTGCCCGATTCTCCCGCGCGAATCTCGATGACCTTCGATAAAAACCGGAACGGCTCTCGATGCGGAAGCCGATTGAGCAGATCTGCTGAAGGCGGTGGCGCCGCGACAACCGCCGGTGCGGCGCTTCCGACAGCGAGATTCGCGTGCTCTTCCAGATAAGTGGCCAGCGAGGTTACGTTTTGAAACACTTCCTTGCCGACCGCTTCGCTGGGGATCTTGATGCCAAACTGCTTTTCGATGCTGGTCATCAACAGGAGAATATCCAGCGAATCGAGATCGATCTCGGAGCCGAAAAACGGCATATCGTCCGGGATTTGCATGTCCTGCCCGAGCTTCAAATCCCGGCGCAACAGTGCTTTGACTTGTTCTAACGTTTGCGGTCTTGGCGTGGGCATTGGGAATTATGCGAATCAAATGCGAAAAATGGTTACGTCGCGCATCACAGGCGCCGTCAAATTGTGGGGATTGGCTCGCTTTTATCAAGAGATCGGAAGTCATCCCGGCCTTTATTCTGCTTCAGTTCTGAGCAGGAAACGCGTCGGCCCAACCCTTGATCCATCCGCAAATTTTTGCAATAAGGATGACGATGCCACGTGACATGATCAAAATCAGCAAGTTCCTCAGTTATGTCCTCCGCCATCGGCCCGATGAAATTGGCTTGACACTTGATGCCAATGGCTGGTCCAGCGTGGCGGAGCTGATCGAGTGCTCGCAGAAAACCTCAACGCCGCTCGATGAGCAAAGCATCCGGCAGGCGGTTGCCGAAAGCGACAAGAAACGCTTTGCCCTCAGTGAAGACGGCACGCGCATCCGCGCCAATCAGGGCCATTCGGTCGAAGTCGATTTGGCGCTGGAAGCTCGCCAGCCGCCCGAGATCCTGTTTCACGGCACCGCGACGCGATTTGCCGACGAGATTGCCCGAAGTGGGCTCAAGGCGATGAGCCGGCAGCACGTTCATCTATCTCCTGACGAAAAGACAGCTCTATCGGTCGGCAAGAGACACGGAAAGCCGATCATCCTTCGGATCCGTTCAGGTGAGATGTGGAAGGCCGGGGCAAAGTTCTATTTATCGGACAATGGAGTCTGGCTGACCGACGCGGTGCCGCGCGCATTCATTGACTTTCCGAAGTAGATAAACGATCTCAATATCACAGGGATGCCGATCGTCAAGTCGAATGCACAAGGATGAGCAGGACCGGAAAACTATTTAGAAGACTCGATGAACTCGAAGAGGAGTTTCGTCGCCGCGCCGGCGCGCAGCTCCGGTGGCGCCTCCGCGGCGGGTTCTCCATGTTCCTTCTGCGCCTGCATCCGCAATCCTTCGACATCAAGATCCGCGGCAACGACGAAGACAACGATCTATTCTGGATGGAAAAGGAAATCATCGCACTCCGCGCCAAGCTCCAGCAGCCGATGGATCAATCGCCGGTTGGTCAATTCCACAAGCTCTGCGCTGACATTCGAACAGATCAGGAGACTGGTCTGGGACATGAGTTCAAGCTGATTGGCGAACTTCTCGATAGCTGGGGAATCGAGTAATCACGGCCTCAGAGAAGATGCCGCCATTTGTCAAACCGTTTTTCGATCCGCTGCTTTAGTTGCGCATGACCCGGTGCAAATTCATGTCCCGTGCGCGCGACCGCGAGAAATAGCTTGACCATATTCCGCCAGTCATTGAGATCGATGTGCTCGGCAGCAATCTTCTTCTTCGCCTTGTCCATATTGTGATAGTTGCCCAGCGCGATGCAGATCGAGGCGGCGGTGAAGCCATAGGCGTCGTAGACAGTGGCTTCGCAGGTGCCGCCAGGCATTAGGGCGCGCTGATAGGCGAAGGACCGATCCTTTTTGGCCAGCGCAGTTGCGCCCTGCGAGATGAAATAGGTCAAAGCCGAATTGAAAATACTGGTTCGATCGCCGACGCGGATGATGGCGCCCTGCCCCTGTGGCGCATAAGGCTGCGCGGCCGACGTCTCGATGGCGATGATTCGATCGCTCTTTTTGAGCAACTGCGGCTCAATCGAAGCCGCAATCGCGCCGATGAATCCTTCCTCCTCCGCACGCGTCAACAACACCGCAACTGGCGCTTTCGACGGTTTCTGCGAAAGTTCATCGATCATCGCGAGGGCCGCTGCTGCGCCGGCAAGATCATCGCAGACGCGCGACTGGAATTTGCGACCAACGACCCGCCCTTCGCCCTGATCCCACATGCCAGGCACGCCCGCTGTCACCGGCTGCGAGACATGCAGCTTTGCTCCACAAGGTCGCTTATCTCGATCTAAATCGACCCGAGATACAATTGCTGGAATCGATCGATCTCCGTCGAAGAAGCGAACCTTCGATCCCTTGAAATAGGAAGCCTCCACACCGCCGCGGAAGTCAGCCTGCAGTGTGCGCGCATCCAACATCTTGCCAGCAACAAAACCGGGATGATCCATGTGCGCCGTGAAGACCCATCGCGGCAATTCTGAATTATTGCGAAGCGTTATGAGCAGGTTTCCCCATCGATCCCGGCTCAACCGCAGCTCCGGACGCTCGGCTACGAATTGCTCAACAAATCGCACGACCGCCTGCTCGGCAAATGGAGCCGTCGGAACCGAACAAAGCGATTTGAGAATGGAAATCCACTTGCGGTCGGAAGGCATGAATGAGCTAATCCTTCTGCTTGGCGGCGCCCAGTTCCTTGGCGATTTCGCTGTCGAGTTGATCGAGTTTTCCCAGCTCCTGCTTCTCTGAAGCCAGGACGTCCGCCTGAATCATGCGATCGATCTCCTCGTCGCTGACCAGCTCCTCGCGCGCGGTCGGGGCCGCGCCAGCAATCGCATTCTGCTCCATCGAATCCAGGAAAAGTTCCATGCGCTCTTCGATGCTGCCGGCTTGGGCGACGGCTTTTTCCCATTGCGCCTGTGTCTTGGTCAGGTCCATTTCTCCAAACACGCGCCCGATTTCCTGAGCCATCAGCGTCATAGACTCCGCAAACTGCTGGCTCGCCTGCGCCTGCTGTTGAATCAGCATGGCATTGCGAATCGACAGGAGTTGGCGCTCGAGCATTTTCTTCACAGCCGCGGTCTTCTTCAGCGCGCCGCGAATGAACAGATACTGCTGCTCGTCGCCAATCTTGCGGGCATGCTGTGCGTTCTTGATGAAATCCTCGGAGAACTTCTCCTGCTGGCGGATCGATTTCTCGATCGCCCGCATACCGCCGCGAATCTTCATCTCGCGCTCGACGCGACGCTCATCTTTGCTTTTGAACAGGCCCATCATGCTCCCGAGGCAAACGCCTGACCAACCGGTTCATCTATTGTACCGCTGCTCAATTGTAGGGTGGCCGACGCGGCTATTTTTCGGTCGTGAACTTGTGCCGAGTGAGCCAGATCCCTGCTTCATGCGGCCAGGTGCCCAGGGCCGGATCTTTCCCGCCAAGGCCAAATCCATGCGCGCCGTGCTCAAAAACGTGCAGCTCGACCGGCACATGCTTCTTCACACATGCCGCCGCAAATTCCAGGCTGTTTTGCACCGGCACCACCTTGTCGTCCGCGCCATGAACCAGAAAACAGGGCGGCGTCTGATCGGTCACCTGCTCTTCATTGCTCAGCAGATCGATCAGTTTTTGATCGGGATGATCGCCCAGCAGATTCCGCCGCGAGCCAGCATGAACGAACGGATCCTTCATCGTGATCACCGGATAAATCAGGATCGCCACATTCGGGCGCGAGCTCATTCGCTCGACCGGATCGGAACTGCTGGCATTTCCCTCATCAAAATGCGTAGCGGCTGTTGAAGCCAAGTGCCCGCCGGCCGAGAAACCGATGATGCCGACGCGATCGATCGAGATGCCCCACTCCTTCGCATGCGCGCGAACCATTCGAATCGCCCGGCTCGCATCGCCCAGCTCCACAGGATGATGATACTTCGGCCCGAGCCGATATTTGAGAACCACGCTGGTGATGCCCAATGAGTTGAGCCATTGCGCAACCGGCTTGCCCTCATGCTCGGCCAGTCCGCCATATCCACCGCCCGGGCAAACGACGAATGCCGCGCCTGAGATTTTTCCTGAGGGCCGATACAGAGTAATCGTCGGAATATCTTTATCCGCAGTTCCCTGCGCGCCCGGCGCATCGCCGCTCCACAAGCGCAGTACCTGCGGCTGCTCTGACGGCGCATCGGCGGCTTTGGACATAGCCACAAGAAGCAGTCCCAAAGAAAAAACCAACACCGAGATTCTAAACAATGACATTTCGAATCCTTCCCTCTCGTAAGTGTCTTTAGCCCGCTTCGACCAGTTCCGTATCTTCGACTGGCAGTGCCTTTCCAAGCACAACATCTTCATCGTGCTTGAGCCGCCAGTCGAGAAACGCATCGATAATTGGATCAAATTCTTCGACCGTTTGCAGCGTCCGGATTCCTTCCTTGAGCATTCGGCAGGGGTGCATGTGCTTCGCATACCAACTGACGCGCTTGCGGAATTCGACGACCGCCACGCGCTCATTGCGGTACTGGCAAAGGTTACGGAAATGGTCCCGCATCAACTGGCATTTTTCCTGGATCGAAAGCGGTGGCGGAATGATGCCGGTGGTCAGATAGCTCCAGATGTCGCGGAAGATCCACGGCGCTGAGAGCGCTGCTCGGCCGATCATGATGCCGGCGCAGCCGGTTTGATCGATCATGCGTTGCGCATCTTCAGGCGTGCAGACATCGCCATTCCCTACAACAGGAATCTTCTTCACCGCGGCGACGACCTGTGCGATTCCATCGAGCCGCGCCTGGCCGCTGAATTTCATTTCGGTCGTTCGGCCGTGGATGGTGATGAGCTGAATGCCGGCATCCTCAAGGCGAGCCGCCAGCGACGGCGCGACGATGCAGGAATCATCCCACCCCAGGCGGAGCTTTGCCGTCAAAGGCGTGTGGCGTAGCGAACCGATCACTTTGTCCACCAGGCGAAGCGTGCGATCCGGATCGCAAAGCAATTTGCTGCCGCCATCGCGCTTGGTGATCTTGTCCACCGGGCAGCCCATGTTGATATCGATGACATGCGCGCCGCGATCCTCGGCCCAGCGTGCCGCTTCACAGAGTCGCTCGACGTCCGATCCGTAAAGCTGCATGCACAGCGGCGAGTCTTCCTGGCAGGTCGCGGCAAGCTCCATCGATCGGCGCGTTTCGCGCAATACTCCTTCGGGGCACAGAAGATCGGTGCAGGCCATACCCACACCGCCACACGATCGCGCAACCAGGCGATAGCTCAGATCGCAGTAGCCCGCGATCGGGGCAAGCAGAAGATTGGTCGCAAGCCGCACCGGCTCAATCGCCAGCGGCTCAATTTTGCGCGTCATGATAGATCACCACCTGCAACAAACGCGGCATCATAGCGTTCCTGGTCGATCGAAAAAATGGAAGAGTTCTCGTCAGCCCAGTTTAGCCGCGACGCGCTAGCGGAGCGCTTTCCGCGAGCGTATGGAGTAAGCGCTCCGCTGTCGCGTCGCGGCTAAACTTGGCTTCGAAAAATGTCCTGAAAACTATGCGGCGGCGACGCGCTGCTGGTCGTCCGAATTGGAATATCGCAGCGAATTGAGCAGTGAAAGCAGGTCTTTGGGATTTCGCGACAATTGCAATTGCGCGATCTGGCAGCATTGCGCCAGTCGGCCCGGCAGCGGGCTTTGCCGGCGCGTGGGATGAAGTTCGATGATGGGCCAGGCATCGCGCATCAGATGGATCGCTTCCGATTGCGAAACTTCCCGCACGTGAGCCTTGGGCCGACGGCCCGGCTCGGCAACCAGAACGGCATCGCAGAAGGCATGATTCTGCGAGGCGACCTGCAGCTGGGGTATTGCGATTTCGGTTTCATCGCCGACTAAGGAACTTGATCGCAATCGCGGCGTAATGGATCGCTCAACTCGGCCCGGCATATGAAGCAATGCGAGCCGACCGTCTTCTTCGCGAATTGCTGTCCAGCGCTGGCCTATCAGACGGTACCCGGCCGTCGCAAGCGTCATCAATTCCGGCTCGACGCTGAAGGGACTTAAAATCAGCGAGGCAAATCCATCGCGCACCACCGAGACCGATGGGAGCAAATACACGCCGCGCGATCGAATGAGCTGCGCCAGCGGAAAGAGAATGGCCTGCTCGATGATCGCGACGGGATCGAGCCGGGGAGCAGGCAGGATCCAGCTTCGCCAGGAGCCGCGAAGCAGATTCAGCTCGCACATACCCCAGCGGTCGTCGGCAAGCCAGTAGCGCTCGCCCTCTTCATAGATGTCCAGCAGATCGTCCACCCGCATCAAATGTCGAGCGGTGGCCGAAAGATGGCGGGTGACCTGCGCCTGGTCGTAAGGTTGGATCGAGCCATTAATGGGCACGAAGCCTTCAGGCCAGCCGGGGACGGCGAAACAGCCGAGCATCGACTCGACGGCAACTTCCAGCTCCGGCACGGCGCATTCGAGATCGACCACCGGGCCGTGAACTGCGAGCTTTCGTCGAGTCATTGCAGAGCGCATCGGCAGGTCTCCGAACCGCCACGATATTGCACGATAAGGCTAATCGACCCACTCTTCGTCGGTAGATTCCAAACTAGCCGAGCTATCAATAGTTGATGTTGCGAGGGCTGGTCGTGGGCTGCTGCCAATAGCCGAAAGAAGCTCCTGGGCGTGCAGTTCCAGTGCCTGTCGGCCCGTCGCCGTCAATGCGAAGCTGGTCGTCGGGCGACCTTCGCGAAATTCCTTGTAAACCGCGATAAATCCAGCCGTTTGCAGCCGTCGGGCATGGCACGAGAGGTTGCCATCGCTGAGCTGCGTCGCGCCGCGAAGCTGGACAAAATCCTGATCCGAAGCGGCTAACGCCGTCAGAATCCGCAATCGACCTGGATTGGCCACCAGGGCATCAAAAGCCATGAATGACTTATCGGGCTACCTCCGCCAAAGCCTTGAGGCAGATTGGCGTAACCTTTGGAACCGCTTTAGGGTAGAATCTGAATGATGAGCTTTTCGGGGAACCAATTGAACTGCGCCATGAAGTTGGCAATTGCATTCACGATATTACTTGCGATCGCCCCTCTGGCATCTGCCGCCCCCGCTTCACGCCCTTCGGATCAAGGACCGGCACTGGCCGATCTACAAAACGTCGAGCGGCATCCGCTCGACGTGAAGGCAGGACATGTCTCGGTGATCATCTGGATTGGCGTCGATTGTCCGATTTCCAACGCTTACGCCCCGGAGATCAATCGGCTGTGCAAACATTATGAAGGCAAGGCGACTTTTTATCTAATTCACGACGATACGGACATCACCGTCGATGTCGCGAAGAAGCATACGAACGATTTCGGCTTCACCTGCCCGGTTCTGATCGATAAGCACCACATCTTTTCGAAACTGCTGGACGCCGGCGTGACGCCCGAATGTGCGGTGATCGCGCCTGGCGGGAAGATGGTTTATCGCGGGCGCATCAGCGATTTGTATTATGGGCTGGGCCAGCGGCGGTTTAAGGCCACGACTCACGAGCTGGCCGATGCAATGGATGATGTGTTAGCCGGGCGAGATGTTAAAGTAACGCGCACGAAAGTAGTCGGCTGCACGATCGATCAGAGCTGACGGGGATGCCGGGCAAACGGGGAAGAGCAACAAGTGCCAAGGTGATTGGGACGAGGAGACGGGTACATGGTCTGCGGGCAAAAATCGATTCTTAATTCAGCGAAGTTTTTGGTTTTGCCAATCCTGGTTTGCACCATCGCGTCGGCGGCTTTTGCCGACATAGCGAAACCTTCAGTCACGCCGGCCACTTCCGTCCCCACATTTACAAAAGACGTGGCCCCCATCGTGTTTAAGCAATGTGCCGAATGTCATCGCCCCGGCGAAGTGGCGCCATTTCCGCTTTTGAGCTACACGCAGGTCCGCAAACATGCCAAGGAAATTGTCGATGTGACGCAGAATCGGCAGATGCCGCCGTGGAAAGCGGCACATGGCTACGGTGACTTCATCGGCGAGCGCCGTCTCACCGATCAGCAGATCGCGACAATCGCGGCATGGGCCAATGGCGGAAAGCCCGAAGGAAATTCGGCCGACCTTCCACCGCTGCCGAAGTTCACCGAAGGATGGTCCGCTGGCCAGCCGGACATGGTGGTGAAGATTCCGCACCCGTTTAAGCTTCAGACGCAGGGGCGAGATCAATTTCGGGTCTTCGTGATTCCGCTCAACCTCACTGAAGATAAGTATGTCCGCGCGGTGGATTTCCGCGCCAGCAATCCAAAAGTAGTTCATCACGCGCTGTTCTTCCTGGATAACAGCGGCCAGGGGCGCGAGCTGGAACAGGAAGCAAAGGATAAATCGGGCGATCCAATGCAGCCGGGCTATGAACGGACCGGTGGGCCGGGCTTCCGCCCTTCAGGAGGGCTAGGCGGATGGGCGCCGGGTTATGTGCCGGAATTCCTGCCGGACGGCGTCGGCCGGCCCATTCGCAGAGGCGCGGATCTGGTTGTGCAGGAGCATTTCCATCCTTCGGGGAAGGCCGAGGAAGAACAGTCGATGATCGGGCTGTACTTCACGAAGAAGCCGCCCCAGAAGATTTTGGTGACCACCATGCATGGCGCGCCGCTGGATATTCCGGCCGGCGATTCCAATTACGAAACGACTGGCAGTTTCAAGGTGCCGTTCGGCGTCCAGGTTTCGGGCATCATTCCGCACGCCCATCTGCTTTGCAAAGAGATTCAGGTTCAGGCCACGTTGCCTGACGGCACCGATCTTCCGCTGATCTGGATCAAAGACTGGGACTGGAACTGGCAGGAGCAGTATCAATATAAAAAGCCGATCAATATCCCTTCGGGAACGCAGGTGACGATGCGTTTCCGATATGACAATTCGGCGGCCAATCCTCGCAATCCGACCATTCCGCCACGCGAAGTGAAATTTGGCGAACAGACGTCGGATGAAATGGCACTGGTGTTCTTCCAGATCCTTCTGGATCGCCAGACCTATGAAATGATGGAAGCTAATCCCGGGATCATCGCCCGGTTGCTGGGCGGCGGACGAGGACGAAGGGGTGCCGGAAATCCATCCACACAACCGGCGGCAGTTCGCAACTGACCTACCCAGGTTCCCGGGTTTTCCAAGGTCAGCCGAGAAACGATTCAGTGTCGATCTTATTCTGCGCTGATCATCGCACGGTAGAGCTCGCTCTGAAGTTTACGAGTCCATCAAAATCGTCTCGTGCCTTCCAACAGCGCGCCCACAATTTCCCCACTCCGCAAATCTGACTCGCTCCATATCATGCTTCCATTGGCCTCCTGACACGTCGAAATCTCATTTCGTCTTTGGTCGCGGCACCGCATTCGCGGACTTGCGATTCTGTTTGCAGGGGGCCGGGTAGGAGTCTGAAAAAATGTCTCAAATGGACCAACGGTCAGGCTTCGAAGCGCTGATTGGTGATCTGTTGTCGGATGAGGGCTCGGGAGCGCGGCGGAGTGAATTGCCCGATGGAACGCTGGTCTATCAGCCGGGCGACAAGGTCTTCGATCTCTTTTACATCCACACCGGCCAGATTCGAATCTATCAGACTGGACCGGAAGATTCGGCCCGTTTGATCGAGATTCTCGGCCCAAACGATTGGTTTGGGGTTGAAGCCTTGACCCCTCAGGGGCTGGCAACATCGCGCGCGATCGCAGTCACCCGCACCGCGCTAACAGCCGTTCCGGCCGAGCAGGTCCTGAATCTTTTGGCGCGCCAGCCGGCCGTCGCCCTGGAGATGGTCAGGCAATTGGCCACCAAACTCCAGACGGCACGCGAAGACGCGGGACGATTGGTCTTTGATGATTGCAATGCAAGGCTCGTCGAGACGCTGCTGCGATTCAGCCGGACTGCGGCGGCAACGCCTCAGGAAGGCGGCGCTGTGATGCTTCACATCACGCATCGCCAGCTTGCTCAGGCCGTCGGCGCAGCCCGCGAAACGGTGAGCCTCGCCCTTACCCAGCTTCGTCAACAGAATCTATTGCGAACGGGCCGCAATCGGCTGCTTTTCAATCCCGATGCTCTCAAAGCATTTGGCCAGCGCACCGAGGGCGCGGAACCCGTCGAAGATTAATCAAATGAATGTTTGAGAGCTGGTGTTGCCGAAAGATCGAGTCGATATCGGCATTTTTCATGTTCGCCACGCAGATAGAGTGGATCAGTTGGCGGAACCGGGACGATGCCATGGAACTCGGCGCCTAATCGCTCACAGGTCGTTCGCGAGGCGACGTTATCGGGATTGCACGTGATCCACAGTGGATCGATTCCATGTGCCTTGGCGAGTGGCAAAAGCAATCGACAGGCACGTTGCGCATAATTTCGTCCCCGCGCAGCGGGAAAAACGTGATAGCCAAGATGCCCGTAATACTGCTCGATCGCATGGCTTGAGCCGATGCGCAGACCGATTCCACCGAGCATGCGAATGGGCGGCGCTCCCGGCTTTCCGACAAATCCCGATCGAAGCTGAAGCCAGAAATGATACTGAGCGACACGCCCCATGAGCGGGTCGGGCTCTTCATGTCCATTGGGCGCGGCAAGGAGAAAATGCTGAAGCTGTTGGCGTGTGACCTCGGCGTCGCTGGGCGCCTGCAGGCGCGTCAGTGGATGTTCGCAAGAGCGCAGAACTTCTTCGATTAGCGACGCGTCGGGCGAAATGAGTTCCAGATCGCCATCGATCAGCGGCCCCACCGTCAGAAATTGAAATCCCAGCAGCGACACACGCATCGTCCACAAACGCCAACGCCGGCGTAGCAGACATGGCTGCAGCGCCGGCGTCGGTGAATTTTCAGATCGGTTGAGTCTTATTGACCAAAGAGCTGCTTTCCAAAGTGAGCGTTGTATTGAACGAAGAGCACGATCACTGCGATCAGTTGAAGTACCACTCCCACGCCCAGCAACGCGGTGAAGACATTATTCGAGGGCTTTACGACAATCGTATTGGGTTGCATTCGAGTCATGATTCAATTTATCCGTTTAAAGTTTCGCTTACTCAGACCACGCGCTCAACTTCACAACCACTTACAGTTGCGAACGAACTTCGGCGACCTGCGGCTGCACGTCGTTGACGTGAGGCCCTTCGAGACGGCCGATGGCCTGATGCGGATAAACCTGATCGACCACGATATAGCCCAGGAACTGGTGGCTACGCGGATCGACAACGCTGAGCTTCATGTTGCGGGCGATGGCATCGGTGCTGCCGGCGTTGATCGTGGCATAGTGAACGCCGCCGATGACCTGCGTCTCTTCCACCTTCGCATTGACCGGAACCGACGGGCCAGCGAGGGCGCTGTTATCGGTGGTGTTCAATGTCAAACCGTTTTGCTTGAGGACTGCGTTGGCCTTGCCAAGGTCCTGCTGAAGCTGAGCCACCTGCTCGCCGAAGTATTTGTTCTGCCGGCGGGTCACATCGACAACATTGGTCAGGTCGTCGATGCGAAGGCCTGAGTCAACGAGCTGCCGCTGCTGCTTATCGAAGGCGGCGCGAAGGTCATCATAATTCTTCGAGCGCTCGGCATAGGCAGCCTGCATGGCCTTGAGGGCGTCGTTGGCAGTGGACTGAGCGGTCGTCGCGAGGCCGAGGTTGGCGGTCAGCTCGGCATTGGCCGAATCGCGCTGGGCGATCTGCTGCTGCGACGCATTCAACTGATTGCGAAGATCGGTAATCACCGAATCCTTTTGCGACAGCGCCAAAGTGGTCTGGGCCTGCATCGAAGCCACTTGAGCTCCAAGCCGACCGTTATCTTCCTTCAAGGTATCGCGCTCTTTGCGGGCCGATTCAACCGCTTGCTGGGTGGAGCTACTTGTGTTGACAAACGTCACGACTCCCGCGACCAGAAGCAAAGACAATACAACATAGAGTACGAGGAACACTTTGGTCAGTGTGCTCACGGAGGGCTCCTTGGACTTAGACGTCCAGCAGTGGTGTCAATCTCGGCTGTCTTATCGGCGAGGGCAAAACTTCGTTTCCGACCAGGGCCCGCGCTCATTGGGCCGGCTCGTATCCTAACTTCACCAGTCGATGTGTCAAGTTTTAACTGTGTTGGAATGACAGGTTTGAATCGGCGCGCAGACTCTCCCACTCCCCGTCGCAAACGTTGCTGTTATCCCACTTTATTGGCCGTTGAATACGAGCGCGATCTCGATCTACTGACACGTCGAGGCTCATCCACCGGCGCGGCTGGCAAAGCCCTGCGATTTGAGTTCCAGAATGGAGGCGGCTGCCGCGATCCGCACGTTCGGCTCCGTGTCATGCAGCAACTTGCGCAATGAGTCCTGCCCATCGAGCCGGCCGATGTCTCCAAAGGCCCAGGCCGCCAGAAATCGCTTGCGATAGTCGGCATCCTTGGCGCCTTGAAGCGCGATGCCGAATCCTTCATCCGATCCGAGCATGCCCATCGCGCGAGCCGCGACCAAAGACACCTCGAGCCAGTCGGCACGCAGGCCAACCCGCACATGCTGCCGTACGTGCGTATCCCGCGGGGCGGCCAAGCCAAGCAAGCCCATCATCTCATCATCGGAGCGCTTGCTCATGCTCAAGGCGACTAAATCGGTCAGCCCCTCTTCATCGTGAAGACGCCACATTGCTTCGGCTGCCTGTTGCCGAACGGCTTCGTTGTGGTCGTATCGCATCGGATGAAGAATCTTGAGCGCGCTGGGCTCGCCCAAAAGTCCCAGCACCATCGCGGTCGTCCCGCGAACAGCCGGATCCGTGTCCTGCGACATCTTCTCAAGCTGATGACTCAGATGCGTGTCGCCGATGCGATGCAATGCATATCGCACCGCTACGCGCACGCGCTCATCGGGGTCGTCGGCAATGGCAAGCAACGCTTCATGTGCCGCCGATAGACGAAGATTTCCCACCGCCAGCGCGGCGGTGTATCGCACCATTGGCGCTCGATCCTTTAAGGCCTCGATGATTTGCGCATCATGGTTCGCGCCGCCGGCAATGCTCACCGCTTCGATCGCATGACTGCGAATTTCAGGGTCTTGCGATTGAAGGTCGGTTGATAATTCATTGCGGGCTTCGTTGTTCAGCTCCGAATCCAATGGCTCGGTCTTCTGCGGCACATAAGCCACCGGCGATGAACTGATGTGCCGCTCCTGACAGGCGGGAAGCAAAATCAATCCGATCGCGGCAACAGCAAGTCCAATGCATTTCATAAATGGCCTCTCTTTGCGATTATCGGACGAATGCCGATGCGGGCCACAGCCTATTCCCGCGATCGTTTCTTAGCCCTGTAAGAACTTATGCGTTGCCCGATGCCGCGGGTTCTTTGGTCAGCAAAGCTGCTTTCGAAAGGTCAGCGAGTCGCCAAACGATGAAGGCCATCGCCAGGTTGACCGGCAGGGTCACAGCAATGATGTCCCAATTGTATTGGAAGAACAGCGGCGTCAATTTCAATACCAGGCCGACCAGCGCCCCCACCACCGCCAATACAGCAAGCCAACGCGTCACGTTGGCGAATCTTGTCCTTCCAGCCACCAACGTCGGCAGCAAAATCACGAGCGGCAGCATGAGTGGACTGGTCTGCAGGATGTTCTCGTTATGCCCTGCCGCTATGTGATCGGTGAAGAACCAACCCCACAGCATGATGATGCCACCTAATCCCATCAGCAGCACCCATGGAACCGCGGCAACCGAGAAGATGACTCTCGCCCACCGGCGGCGTGTAACAAAATGGCCAATCGCCAAATAGAATCCGGCCAGCACCAGCCCTACGCCTGCAAACCACGGCCAAACCGTCGGCGGCGCTTCCGGCACCGGCGGTCGTGTGCTCTGATATTTCAAGATGTCGCTCAAGACCACCGGCACCATTTTGCCGCTGCCTGATGGATCAGGGACTTGCACCTCGTTGAGCCGATCGTGCAGCTTCATCGGCAGGAACATCTCATCCCACTGCGAAATCGGCCGATCCACCGGCTGCCCGAGCACCGCTTCCAAAATCGTGTAAAGCAACGGCGTCTGAATCGTCAGCCGGCGAGTATGCCAGCGATAGCTGACGCCCGCGGATTTATTTTTGGTCAACGCTCCCAGTCGGCCGCCGACCAGTTGATCAATCACATCCCTCGGCTTGGTCGCGCAATTATCTCGATAGTAATCGTAGCGATAGAAACGATTCGCATCCGTATCGGTCCTGCGCAACAGATCCGTGATCTCCCGCTTTTCCTGCGGCGTCAGGTTCAGTTCCTGCAAGTAAATCGAGCGATTGAGAACACTCGCGTAATAGTCGAGATAGCCGATGCGCGCGAACGACCCGGTGAAAACCTCATCGCTGGCCATCCAGTACCAGAGTTTCCCCTGCAGGAAATGCCAGTAAAAAACCATCTGCCGATCGTCGAACATTCCCCAGTTGTAAGCCAAATCCTGATCGGCTGGAGAAGCATTCGGATCGTGAATCCAAATAGATGTGTGCCCGAATTTCTCGAATGCTTCTTCGCCCGGCCCAAAGGTGATGAGCCAGACGCTGATCCTTCGATCCGCCTCCGAAGCCGGGCGTGTGGCAGGCTGGATTTGGCCGAGCGCAGAAAGGCCGGAACCGAGCAACAAAAGCAGCGCGCAAAACACCGACCGATTCAATTGCATGGACCCGCAATCGTCGAATCAACGCCGCCGCGCGTCAAGCCTGTCCCGAGCCGCGTCGAGGCGCGCTTCAACGGGGCGCGGGGCGCTCGCGCCCCGCGGTTCACAAAAGTCGGTTGATGTTGCAAGTGGAGCATATTCAAGCGGATACGATAGTACGTCACCGTACATGGAACAAAATGGAACAAAACGGGGCGCGCATTGACCCTTCTTGACCCCCAAATCACACCGCTTTATACGATAAGCCGTGGCTGGACAAGCACCTATGCAAATATCAACTTATTGCTAGCCACCACATGCGCGCCCCGCACTTCTGTCAAGTGATTTTACTTTTTTTCCCACATAACATTTTGTCGTGCATGCATTTACGACGGAAGAGCGTTTCGGGCGATGTTTTCCGTGATCGCACGCGCGCCCCGCCGGCGCCCTGTGGTTGAAATCAGAACTCAGCCCCAGGTTTTCCCCGTTATTTGATTCCAATGACCATCGAATCCGGCCCGACGAGATGTTCGGCGCGGGTTTGCTTGAACCCAACTTCCTCCATCCATCCGGCGCAGTCGGCGGCGGTATAGTCGAAGCCGGCTTTGGTTTCGATCAGCATGTTCAGGCTCATGAGCAGGCCGAAAACGTTCTGCGAACGGGCGTCGTCGATGATCGCGTCGTAAACGATCACCGCGCCGCCAGCCGGCAGCGCCTTGTAGGCTTTGCTCAGGAGCATTTTCTTTTCCTCAAGGCCCCAGTCGTGCAGGATGTGCCCCATGGTGACGACATCGGCCTTGGGGAAATCATCGTTGAAGAAATTCCCCGGCACGAATTTCACGCGATCGCTCAGGTTGTGTTGTCGGATGTATTCATCGAATGCCGGCCCCGCCTCAGGCAAATCGAAGCCGTGCCCCTTCAAGTGTTTGTTGGCCAGCGCGATCTGCGCCGCCAGATCACCCTGCGCCGTGCCAATGTCCACATACGTTTGATAGGGAGCCCATGGAAATCGAGTGGCGATGGCCATGTTGGCGGGCCGACTGAGGCCCGACATCGCGCGCAGGAATCCCTTGAGCCGGGCCGGATCGGCATAAATCGCCGCGAAAAAGTCCGGGCCGCCATGCTTTGCTTCGTTCTGCAATTCACCCGTGCGAAGCCCTGCGGTCAAATGGTTCCAGAACCCAAAGAGCCGGGCGTTGGCCATCTCGAGGATACCGCCGACGTACGTCGGCTTATTCTTATCGAGAAAGAGATCGGTATCGGGCGAATTGCGATAGATGCCGTTTTGGCGCTGCAGGAACCCAAGCGCCACCAATGCATCGAGAAAATCGCGCGCTCCGCGAGGATGCAGTCCCAGCCGACCCTGCACCGCCCCCAGGTCGCCCGGCTGCCTGGCAAGCTCCGTGAAAAGTTCCATCTCCACGGCGCTGAGCAGCGTCTTGGCCGCCCAGAAGGACAAGCCGGTCTGCATGATCTTTTCGGGTGTAGGGTTTGACATTGCCGGAATAAAGCAGATCAGACGGGTACTTTCAACCGGTCACTTTTTTGCCGAGATCTCGGTTCGCCAAACCGCTCTCGTCTGATCTGAGACCAAATCGCTTTCAGCCTGCGACCCGCGGCCCGAAATCAAATGAAACGAATTCGTCACTATTGCCGTTTCAGATTCGCCCATCCCAGCCAAAGCAGCAACGATCCCAAGCCCGCTCCCACTGCGGCAAGGGTTGCAGAAAATGGACGATCCCGGTGCGTCTCTGCCATCATCCAACACGCGATAAGCATCAGTGACAGGAACGCCAAACCCATGGCCGACAGCACCACAGTTATCGCGATGTCGATAGCGTCGATGGGTCGACCCCTTCGTGGCCGATCGCGCCGCCGGTAATCCAGCGTTGGTTTCTGATCTGGCATCAGGGAAATAGTACCACGAGGCTATTGCGGCGCTTCGGAATCCGATTTGGCGCGGTGGATACTGCCGCCTGATTTCCATCATTTGCCGACGCGAAGCGGCGTCTAGTGCCGATTAGCCGCAGCCGCTTGCGGTGCGCGTTAGAGATGCTTAATTCGCGGAACCAAACGCTAAACTTTGGTGGTGCTCGGAATCCGGTTTTCATCCACGTGGGCCGCGAAGAAACGCGCGTCGCATGCGACGCGGCTAATCGGCACAAGGCGCGGCTGCGCCGCGGCGGCTAAGGGAGAATCGGGCGACGGGCGGAAGGCGTGAACTGGGTAATACCCAATTAATTGGGTACTAAAGTGGGTACAACACACCACGGACGTTCAATTCCAGTGCGCACCGACCCGCGCCCTGAGCAATCGCGAGCGGCATAGCGGTATGTACGCCCGTGCAAATGCGGTTGCCTTGACCTTACGCCGCCTCAGCAAGGCGCATGGGAGGACGTATATCGGCGGCCACCGGCGCGGCTTGCGCCGATCGTCGCGCCAGAAGAGCGGTCATCGCGGCCAGTGCATCGATGTCTTCCTGGGTGGGGAGCTTGGCCAGCAGTTCTTCGCGTTCGCGGCGGAGCTCTTCGACCTGGGCCGACTGCTCACGAATCTGCCGTTCGAGGTCGGCCAAGTTTTCCTGAAGCGAGGTCATGCGTTGATCCTGTCGCTGAATCAGAGCCTCGGCCTGTTCATGGGCCGCCACGGCGGCATCGAGCTTTTGGCCAAGCGTGCGAATTTCATCGGTCTGGGCGACCAGCGCGGTCGTCTGGTCCTTGATCCGGTTCTCGCGTTCGACGATTCGCACCCCCTGCTCGTTGATCGTCTGTTGCTGCGTCCGCATCCGCTCGGCATCGGACTTGATGCGGGCGGCCTGCTGCATGATCACATTTTTGGCTTCATTGAGGGCCTGGGCGTAGGTCATGGGTTGCGACATGAAGATGCTCCAATAGTTCACCAACAACAGCTCAAAGCAGCCGGTCATCCTGACCGCTGCGCGCTCAATATGATTTTGTCGGCCGGTTCGACGTGGAGAGTTGAAGCAAATTATGGCCGCCAATGCGGTTTGAACCTCTGATAGGCACATATCTTGCGACATGAATTCCCTTAATCCTGAGGATCGAGGAGCATCCATGTCACAAAACGTCAGCGAATTCCTGATCGAAAGACTCCGCCAGTGGGGCGTTTACCGCATCTACGGCTATCCCGGTGATGGCATCAACGGCATCTTCGGGGCCCTTCGCAAAGCCAACGACAACCCCCGCTTTATCCAGACCCGCCATGAAGAAATGGCGGCCTTTATGGCCTGCGCCCACGCCAAATTCACCGGCGAAGTCGGCGTCTGCATGGCCACCAGCGGCCCGGGCGCTATCCATCTTCTCAATGGCCTTTATGACGCCAAGCTCGACAGTCAGCCGGTGATTGCGATTGTCGGCCAGCAAAAGCGCGTCTCGCTCGGCAGTTTCTATCAGCAGGAAGTGGATCTAAAGAGCCTCTTCAAGGACGTCTCGGAATACGTGCAGGAGATCAGCCATCCCCATCAAATGCGGACTTGCGTCGATGTCGCCTTCCGCACCGCGATGTCGCGCCACTGCATCTGCACGATCATCGTGCCGGCGGACGTTCAGGAAGAGCCGATGGAGTATGATCCGCCGCGGGTGCATGGGGCCACATACACCGGCGTCGGGTATGCCCCGCCGAGGATTATTCCCGAAGAGGAAGACCTGAGGCGGGCGGCCGAGGTGCTGAACTCTGGTAAGAAAGTGGCGATGCTCGTCGGCGCCGGTGCGCTGCATGCCACGGATGAAGTCATTGAAACTGCCGACGTTTTGGGCGCGGGCATCGCCAAGGCGTTGCTGGGCAAAGCTGCCGTGCCGGATGACATTCCGCACTGCACCGGCTCGATCGGATTGCTGGGAACCAAGGCAAGCTGGGACATGATGATGGGCTGCGACACGCTGCTCATGGTCGGCACCAGCTTCCCCTACAGCGAATTTCTTCCCAAGCCCGGCCAGGCGCGAGGCGTGCAGATCGACCGCGATGGCCGCCGACTGAGCCTGCGGTATCCGTGCGAGGTGAACCTGCATGGGGATGCCCGCCTGACGCTCCGCGCGCTATTGCCCATGCTGAATTATCACAAGGATCGATCGTTCCAGCAGAAGATTGCCGAGGGCATGCAGCAGTGGTGGAAGATGCTCGAAGCACAGACGAACGTCTCCTGCAATGGAGTTAATCCGCAGCGCGTGTTTCATGAGCTATCCCCGCGATTGCCTGACAATGTCATTCTGTGTGCCGATTCAGGATCGAGCACCAACTGGTGGGCGCGCGATGTCAAGATCCGCAGAGGTATGATGGCTTCTCTTTCGGGCAATCTCGCCACGATGGGGCCGGGTTGTCCTTATGCCGTCGCGGCGAAGTTTGCCTATCCCGATCGGCCCGTCGTCGTCAGCGTCGGCGACGGCGCGATGCAGATGAACGGCAACAATGTTCTAATCACCGTCGGCAAATACTGGAAGGAATGGAAAGACCCGCGCACCGTTTTCATCGTGCTCAATAACCATGATCTGAACCAGGTCACCTGGGAGCAGCGCGTGCTTGCCGGCGATGCCAAATTCGTCGGCAGCCAGGAGCTGCCGGACTTCCCGTATTCAGAATATGCCAAGTCACTCGGTCTCAAAGGCGTGAAGGTCGAGCATGATGGCGAAATCGGCTCGGCTCTGGAAGAGGCGCTCAGCGCCGATCGCCCCTGCCTGGTCGAGGTGATGAGCGATCCCAATTATCCGCCGCTGCCTCCGCATATTAAATTCGAGCAGGCCGTCCACTTCTGGCGCTCCATCTACCGTGGCGACCCAGACAAGTGGCAAATGATGGCCGACTCGTTCAAGGAAATGACGGCGACTTTTGTGGCGCAGGTGACTTCGTAAAAAAATCCACCACGGAGGCACGGAGACACGGAGGCGCAGTTTTGCTGAAGTGGTGGTCCACTTCGAGGGATGCAACTTAATTGAAGAGAATTAACCGCAGATAAACGCGGATGAACGCAGATAAGAAATATTTGTTGCCATGTAAGCGCCTGAACGATGAAAGTCGGACATCGCATTGGAAGAGACTGAGTCGGCGCCTTGATCTGCGTTTATCTGCGTGCATCTGCGGTTCAATCCGTTTTACTAATCAGCCCCGCGCGTTGGCACTCCTCTCAGCAAAACCCAGCCTCCGTGTCTCCGTGCCTCAGTGGTGATTCCGTCTTTTATGCGCGTCGCTTAGAATCGTCGCCATGGCTGAACAGGTGACGATTCTTGGCGACGGCGCGATGGCGACGGTCTGCTCGATGCTGCTGACGCAGGGCGGCCATCGCGTGACGATGTGGGGCGCCTTCGAAGAATCGATCGAACGCCTGCTGCAGAATCGTGAAAATGATCGGCTGCTGCCTGGTGCGCGAATCCCCGCCGACGTGCGCCTGACGGCCAACGATCGCGATTGTTTTGACGGCGCGACGCTGATCCTGTCGGCGATTCCCACGCAATACATCCGCAGCGCCTGGAAGCGTCTGGCGCCTTACGTTCCCGCGGAGATTCCCGTCGTCTCCGTCGCCAAAGGAATCGAGAATGAAACCCTGCTCCGCCCTTCGCAGGTCATCGCCGCCGCGACTCCCGGACATCGGCCGATGGCGGTGCTGTCTGGACCGAACATCGCCGCGGAGCTGGCGCGATATCTTCCCGCGACGGCCGTCGCAGCATCAGAAGACGAAAGCTTCGCCCGGCGAGTCCAGAGCGTTTTCTCCACCGAGTGGTTTCGCGTTTACACCAACACCGACGTGATCGGCGTCGAGCTCGCGGGAGCGACCAAGAACATCGTCGCGATCGCGGCGGGAATTCTGGACGGGTTAGCCGCAGGCAACAATGCGAAGGCAGCGCTCGTCACGCGCGGGCTCGTCGAGATCACCCGGCTCGGCATCGCGATGGGCGCTCAAGCCGAGACGTTTAACGGACTCGCGGGCCTGGGCGATCTGATCACCACCTGCGTCAGCCCCGAAGGTCGCAACCGCAGCGTCGGCGAGCGCATCGGAAAGGGTCAGAAGCTGGCCGACGTTCTGGCCAAAATGGACAGTGTCGCCGAAGGCGTGCCGACCACACGGTCGGTCATGCAACTCGCTGGTCGTTATCATGTCGAAATGCCCATCACCGAGGCGATGCATGCGGTGCTGTTCGAAAATAAAGATGTGCTTCATGCCCTTGCCGACCTGATGACCCGCGACCCCAAAGCCGAATGGGAAACCGCGACGTCGTAATTGCAATGCGCCGACTCACCCGCGCACACCGATTTCCTGTGCCGCCGATTGCCAATCAAGCGTCTCAACGCAAGGGCCCCTCCTGTCCACGCCGGTGGCAGAGCGCAGCGCCGCCCCGGATCTCCGAGCGCTCCTGAGAGCGCGCTCACCATTCCGGGGTGGCGCGGCGTTGGGGTATTCCGCGAGATAGCAATTCTCTGCGCCGCTCTACGCCCGGCGTGGATCACGAGAAACCCAACCGCCCTGACTTCGGAGCTAACCCTCATCGATGTGCGGAGGGTAACATGGGTTATTCATGCGCCGACCCACCCGCACACGCCGACTGTCGATTGCCGCGTTGGTATGCTGCGCGCTGTTTGTGGTCGCCGCGGGCGTCGGGGTCAGAAGCTTCTGGAAGCAGGACTCGTGGATCTATGGAACCGACAAGCGGGTCGTCGGATTTGGATCCGGTCGCGGGCGGATCGTCGGCCTTTACATTTTGGCCCCAGCCGACATCAAGATTTCACATGGGCACCAATCCTGGGATGCGACGTCGTTTGAGTTTCCATCGCCGATGCTCCCGGTTGCCGTCGTCAAGCAAACCGATCACCTCTTATTGGTGGGCGACCTGATCCAACGTGCGGTCTGGGTGCCGCTGTGGTTCCCGCTTCTGTTGCTGCTGATCGCCCCCGCGCGCTGGCTCATCGCGCGACGTGCAAACGCCCCAGCCTTTCCGGTCATCGCCGACGGTAGGCAGGAATAGCAACTATCTCGAGCGATAACTTTATAGCCCCCGGCCGATTGCGGTGCGCGGCGAAGTCAAACTGCCTTGGATGATCAAGTCGGCAGAGGGAAAACTTTTTGCCAAGAGCCGACCAGGCTCCAAGAGTCAGCGCGGCACAGGCGCGGTGATCGAGATGCGTGTCGATCGGCCATTGCGTGAAGACCACATCCGGCTTGAGGGGCGCGAGAAGCTTCGTGAACTCGGCGTATCGAGCCGGAGTGACTTCGGTCGCGCCGTCCATTTGCGAAGCAAAGACCGGATGCGCTTTGAGAATCTTGCAAGCCGACTCGGCTTCGGCGGTGCGGATGTCTCCCGCTTCGCGCGCCGATTTGCCATGAATGCCTGCTTGTCCACGCGTGAGATAGAGGCAAGTGACGTTGTGGCCGGCGGCGGTGTAACGGGCGATCGTTCCGCCGCACCCGGCTTCCGGATCGCCCGGATGTCCGCCGGCAACGACGATGTTCAGCGGCGCTTTATCATCGTGCCGCTCAACTTCCGCTGCATTCGACAAAGGCGCAAGCGCGAGGCTCGCCAGTCCGGCATGACCGAGAATCGTTCGTCGCGTGATTTGCGGTTTCATGGCAATCGCCATTGCAGCAAATTATTGGGCATTGGGAAAGTCCAATGGCGCCTTGGGGCCAGCAGTGGAACCGCTCTTGTCGCCGGGCGTAAAATGGCTAGATTGTCAGCCCACTTTGGCAGCGTAGCTCAGTTGGCAGAGCAGGGGATTCATAAGCCCCGGGTCACAGGTTCGAGTCCTGTCGCTGCTATTACCCATCGCCGTGTGATCCACAGGACTACAACTCAAGCGGTTGGCTCGACCGTGGCCTTCAATGGGCGGCCTCCCTTGGCCGCCTTCAACGGGTCAGGCCCTTGGCCGATGAGCTGCTGTGCCTTGAACTCGGCAACTTCCAGTGAGCCGACCCATGCGACCGAACGGCCGAAGCAGTGGGCTCGCAGGGTGATCAAAAACGCTTTGCCCATGGAATACCTGAAGGTCTTCCGGACCACGCCAACCACCCAGCCGAAACCATTGATCGAATCATTGTGGAGGACGACCGAGTAAGGCGGCTGCTGTTTGGGTTTGGTGCCGGTCTTGGGGCGCTCGCGCGGGGCCTCCTTGGCCGCGGGCTTCAACTCGACAGGGGGCGCTTTTTCTGTTTGAAGTGTTGGTGAATCACTCATACGCATGTGCTCCAATGCGACAACAGTATACTGCCTTTGTTGCGGTACCGTATCGGAAATTAATTGGGCTTGGAGAGCCGCAAGCCTATGATTCGATGTTCCTCAACATTGGAGCAAACATGACCCGGCGAAGCGTACTTGCCATGCTTGGAATTGCGGCCACCGCGGCGCTCACCGGCGTCGCCTGCGATTCGGTGGAAGCCGGATCATCCAAACCAACAACCCGGCCCGGTCAGGAGGGCGCTATGACTGTTCGCGTCAAGGTGTTCAATCACAAGGGAGAGCTGGTCGGGCCGATCGAGATGCCGAAGGTCGTCAAGACCGATGCGCAGTGGGAAGTGCAGCTTACGCCGGCCCAGTATCAGATCGCACGGGCGAAGGGAACGGAGCCGGCCTTTTGCGGGAATCTCCTGGATAACCATAAGCAAGGCGTTTATGCCTGCATCTGCTGTGGCTTGCCGCTGTTTTCATCGGATGCCAAGTTCAATTCCGGGACCGGCTGGCCGAGCTTTTTCCAGCCGGTGGCGAAGGAAAATGTGATCGAACACGTGGACCGCAGCTACGGCATGGAGCGCACCGAAATCCTCTGCGCCCGATGCGACGGTCACCTTGGCCATGTGTTTGAAGATGGCCCCCGCCCCACCGGATTGCGGTTTTGCGTCAATTCCGAAAGCCTGAAATTCACGCCTTCGAACGAACTGGCCAAGCTGGCCGACCCGGTAGCCGACAAGGCCCAACCCGCCACCCGACCGGCAAAATAAGGGTTGTCCGATAGTAAATTCTACGTTTGCGGCTGGTTTTGGAGGGCGGACCAGGTCTGCAATTTTTATTGCGAAAGCGATTTTTGTTTTGCATTCTGGTAATCGCCCAACGTAAACTACTGGCGGTAAGGTGGGCGGGTTCTGTAGATCGACCTCAGGAAAGCGTCTCGTGTTTGCTCATTCCTCCGTTCGTGTCGCACTTCTCCCGCATCGGTTGCATGTCAACCTCTTTCAAACTGGCCCGGAAAGAACCGCGCAATAACGGGCCGCGGACTACCCATTTCAAGGAGATTCAAGCAATGGGTAAGAAGCTGTATGTGGGTAACCTGAGCTACAACGTCGATAGCTCGGAACTGGAGCAAATGTTTGCTCCACACGGACAGGTCGTATCGGCTCAGATCATCAACGATCGCGACACCGGCCGGAGCAAGGGTTTTGGTTTTGTCGAGATGGCCAACGACAACGAGGCCGAGGCTGCGATTGCCGCTCTCAATGGCCACGAACATGAAGGCCGGGCGCTGACCGTCAACGAAGCGCGTCCCCGCGAAGAGCGCCCGCGTGGCGGCGGCGGTGGATACGGTGGTGGCGGCGGAGGCGGCCGAGGTGGCTACGGCGGCGGTGGTGGTGGCGGTGGCCGAGGCGGCTACGGTGGTGGCGGCGGTGGCCGAGGCGACCGCGGAGACCGCGGCGGCCGGGATCGCTACTAAGGCTCGCTCCTGCTCAAGATTGTTTAATGAACAACCCCCGCGTGGTTCACGCGGGGGTTGTGCTTTTTACAACGTTTTGCAGGTCGAGCTGATTAGATCGCGGTCTGGCCCACGTCACCCGCGTCTGTTGGGGAAGCCGCAGCAGCTTGGACCGGGAATCCTGGTGCCTCGGCATCTTCCACTTTTCCTTCACGATCGCGCCACAATGCGATGAAGAGTACGAGGCAGACTGCCGCGCCGATCGCAGGCACGCTCCACACATGCGTCCAGTCTGTTGCGCCGGAAGGCGAAGTGAACTTCTGAGCGACGTAACCCGCAATCAGATTGCCGATGTACATGCCCACACCATAGGTGAGGAAGCTGAATAAAGCCTGAGCGGATCCGCGAATGGCGGCTGGCGCTTTGTTATCCGTATGAATGAAGCCGGCGGCAAGGAAGAAGTCGAAGCAGACGCCGTGCAGAGCTACGCCGATCACGACCAATCCGATCCAAGCGTGTCCAGCACTGAAGCAGCCATATCGCGCCGCCCAGGCGGCCATTCCAACAATCAGCACACCCTTCATGCCAAATCGCTTGAGGGCAAACGGCAACATGAGCATGAAAAAGATTTCCGATACCTGGCCCAAGGCCTGCACGGTCGCAACCTTCGGCACATGGAGGTCCGTCAGAAAGTTACCCGTGAAGTTGTAGTAAAACGCCAGCGCGATGGTGATCGCAAAGCTGACGGCGAAGAAGATTCCGAAGCTGAAATCCTTCAGAAGCCCAAAGGCGCGAATGAAGGGAATGGCATCGCCCTTCTTTCCCGAAGGCGGCGTATGCGGAAGAGCAAAGCTGAACACCCCGAGAATAAGTGACAATACAGCGCCCAGCAGAATCGGCCGATTGCTGGCCTCGGCGCCTTGTCCCAGGGTGTAGTCCACCGCAAGGGCCGCGGCAATCCACCCGATCGTCCCCAGCACGCGAAGCGTCGGGAAATCGCGCGTCGCATCGGGGATATTTGCAAACGCGAGTGAATTGGAAATAGCGAGCGTCGGGTTATAGACGAGGGCGAATCCTAATGCCGACAAATACACCGCATGAAAATCAGTGAGCTTCGCCATCGCGAGCAAAAATGCCGCGCCCAGCAAGTGGAAGATCGCCATCAGGTATTCGCTGGACATGAACCGGTCGGCCAATTGCCCGGCAAACATGGTCGAGAGGATCGCGCCCAGCGCCATCGTCGAATAGATGCTGCCGATCTGGAGCTTGCTGAAATGAAGTGTCTTGTCGCAGTAAACGTTCAAGACCGTCCAGAACGATCCCCACACCGCGAACTGCAGAAACATCATCACCGACAAACGAATGCGGACGCCGAAATCCATCGGCGGCTTCGTATCGGAGTTCGTGCGGTAATCCAGCGCGACAGCCATGGTCGGCTCCTCTCAGACTTGCTTTCAGATTTGATGTAAGGCTCGGGTAGAACATCCGCCCGCTTAGGACAGTGTAGAAGAGCCCCGCAATCCGTGCAAACCTCAGAAGAATTCACACCGCGTGCGGATAGTCGAGCGTCTTGCAGATCTGCACGGTCGCCTTGCTCTTGTTGAGCGTGTAGAAGTGCAGCCCATCGACGCCATTGTCCAGCAGTTCCTGGCATTGGCGGATCGCATAATCGACGCCGGCTGAGTAGACGGCTTCGGGATCCTTCTCCAACGCTTCCAGCTTCACCAGCAGCGACTGCGGAATCTTCGCGCCGCACATCGACACAAACCGCTTGATCTGCGCGACATTCAAAATCGGCATGATGCCCGCCACGATCGGCACACGAATGCCCATCGCCCGGGCCGAGTCGCGAAACTGATAGAAGTCGGTGTTGTCGAAAAAGAGCTGCGTGATGACGAAGCAGCCGCCGTTATCGACCTTGCGCTTCAGGTGCTCGAGATCGCGCGTCTTATTCAAACATTGCGGATGGCCTTCGGGATAACCCGCGACGCCGATGCAGAACGGATGATGGCCGCGAGCAAATTTCACCAGCTCATCGGCATAGGCGAAGCCGCCCTCGGTGGCGACAAACTGCGTCTGCCCCGCCTGCGGATCGCCGCGGAGCGCCAGCACATTGCGAATACCGGCGTTCCACAGCTCATCGAGGACTTGCCCGATTTCCTGCGCCGTATGGCCCACGCAAGTCAGATGAGCCATCGATCGGATCTTGGCTTCATTCTGAATCCGCTCGACGAGCTGCACCGTATTCTTCCGCGTGCTTCCCCCGGCCCCGTAAGTGACCGATACATACGTGGGCTGGACCGGCTTCAGCTCGTTCACAGTCTGAAAGAGCTGCGCAAAGCCGGCCTCGGTCTTTGGCGGGAAAAATTCAAACGACAGCGAGGGTTTGCCCAAGCCGATGACTTCATCGATCCGCATACTCAAATTCCCATCTTAAGGGCCAATGTTCATTATAGGGAACATCGGCAGAAACCGGGCTGGGACGTCCGCTCCTTCGAGTTTCCAGTCTCCAGTTTCCGGTTTCTAGAAGGGCATGTCACAAAATGTCTCAAAATGTCACACTTTTCGAGAAAATGAATGGCATTTGCCTTCAATTTCGGAGCTAACCCATTCCATAGTATTAGCTTATGAATACACCCCGCGATGTCACACATGTGACATTTAGTGACATCGGGTGCCCATTCGTCTCCGTTTTTCCAGTTTCCAGTCTCCAGTTTCTGAACCCTGGCATTCGCTCGCGCGCGGCGCGCGACACTTGCGCGCCGCGCGCCATGATTAGGAGGCTCGTCAACCGCAACCCATTGACGCTACAAGGCTTGCAATCTCGTGCCCCGCGCGGCGCGCAAGGCTCGCGCGACACCAGCGCCGCGCTACAATTGTCAAATGATTTTTCATTTTTTAGCATTTGGGCAACCTGTCCTGAGCCACGTCGAAGGGTCCATCCTGAGTTCAATATATCCAGTTTAAAGTCCCCGGTTTCTGACCCCTGGTATGCCCCCACTCGCCATCGACACCTCCATAGCACGGGTAAATCTGCTGCAAGCCGTATACCATACAAATTACGAACTATCGAAAATGCCGCGCTTTTCGTATTCCTCTCCCTTCGCGCGAGGCGCAAGGGGTGGCCGGGGCGGGGGTAAAGGCTGGCGCGCAGCGACTCGAAAATGAATTCAATCGCAGCGCCCGCCGCGCAATCGCGAGCGGACCGCGACAAAAGTGGGGAAGTGTCCGGTCAACCCTGCAGAGTTGACATGAATGGTGAATTTGCAATGTCGAATTGGATCGGTGCTAATCGGTGCCGCACCGGTGGCAAAAATGTATGGGAAAAACAGGAGGATGTGCCGCCCGGCTGGGGAGTTCAAAAAGAAATAGTTGCCACGGATGGGGCACCGATTGACACCGATGGAATTCTCTATTTTCGAGTTTCTAGTTTCCGAACCCTAGAACGTGGGGCGCGTCGGGTCGGGAGCGGGAGCGGGAGCAATGTGGGCTCGCCGGGCGGCGCGTCCTGATCCTCAAAAACCCCTTTTGCGCGGAGCGTGTGCTGGACGCGCCCCGCAGGCGGTGGCGGCTAAAGGTGACAGGACGCTTCGCGACAACCGGTCATTTTCCGGTCTACTGTCTACTGCTCACCTGCTCTACTTTCTCGCGCAGCGCCCCCCTGCTGGCTGCCGCCGTGAACGCGAAGTGCCGAGGGCAATGCGCTCTTCTCATTTCCAGTTTCTAGTCGCTAACCTCTAGAACAGTTTCTGTCCCCTGGAATACGTTCATGACAACGCCGTGGACGGCGCGGGACGGAAGGCGGAGACCAGTTGCATTTAATATATTTGCACGGTAACGGTGTTTGCTCTCAGGCGCATCGCCTCAGTCCACCGCCGACGCCCTCCCCGAATCTAAGACAAGATGACTTTTCGGTCCCGGACCTGTCCTGGACCCCTTTTTCGGAGCCCACAATTTCCTTTATTTTAGGGTTAATCGCCTGCGCCGGCCCAAGCAGAGCCCGGAAAGGCTGAGCCAAAGCAGACTGAGCGAAGCGGGTTCGGGCGTTGCCGCATATGTGCTCCCCGAGTTGGCGGTAAGAGTCACGCCGTCTGGCGTGTCAAAATACAGCGGGTCGGTAATGAAGGCGCTTCCGCCTGAATATCCGGAGGCCGACACTTGCACCAAGATTTGATAGGACCTGCCGTCGGACACGTTCCATAAAGCGGTAAATGAATAGCTGCCAGCTGTAAACTCGGGAGTGGTAAAGAGGGGGTTCAGCGTCGCTTCGGCCTGCCCTCCGAAAGAAACCGTGACCAGGTTGAGGCCCCAACCAACGCCACCGGAGCCCGACGCGCCCCATGTTCCCGAAATTCGGAACGGCACGTCGGCATTCCCGCCGCCAGGCACGTGAAATGTCAGCGTATCCCAGAGATAGGTCGTGGTATTCGCGCTGCCGCCTCCGCCCGCCTCGGAAGAAGCGCTGGCCGAGAGGGCACCAACAAAACCAGCGGCGCCTTGTGAATTTGCAGTTCCATACGCGGTGGAGACAGTCAAACTATCCGCCGTTGTTGTCTGCCCCTCCTTGTCGCCATAGATTTCTGTCAAATAAGTATCCGAGGCGTGGGTGACGACTGCAACGCCATAGGTGGGATCTACGAGAGGATCCGCAATCGCCTGCCGCGCAGTGCAGCCGACCAGAAGCACAGCCGCAAAACGACATGCGCCCCAAATAGATCGCTTGTCCACGTGATCTCTCCTAGTTAAAAAGAAGTGAGGAAGGAAATTTCATGCTACCCAATCAAGAATGGCACGTCAACACTCTTCCGTCCACGGTCCTCGCTGGGGATTGAACTAAAGGTCTCTGGCGGACCAGACAGAGGGAAAGCAACTAAAGGGTCATGTCCCCTTCAATTCTCACGCTCATTACAACGCCGTGGACGGCGCGGGACGGGAGAAGGAATGACTGAATTAAACGACTGAATTGAACGTGACGCGAACCTTTATTGTCATTTTTCATCGGTTTATGCTTCCTCCATCCGACTGGCCTTCCTCGGGGATTGAGGGTGTGTTGGAGGCCCAGCGCGCTGGCCATTGATTTCACCCACGCCTCGGCGCCCATCGGGCGGGAACGCTCGATGTGCTGCTTCACCTGTTCCTCCTCGGCATCGCTGGGAGACGTGTTCAGGATCTCAAGCCAGTCGCGCGGCGGGGCAGCGGCCAGTCGGACAGCAGCGGTCGAAGGTCGTGCGAGCGATCGATCCGCACGGACGCACTGCCCCAGCGCCAGTCCTGGGCGCGCTTCGCGAGCGTAGGGCGCATCTAGAAGAGTTTCCAGGCTCTGGTTTCTGACCCCCAGAATGCCCCAGCGCCGCGCAACGATTGTCAAGTGATTTTTCATATTTGCCTGCGTCTATTGCTTCCTCTCGCCCCACATTGTGCTGGATGCGACGGCGATGTTCCCATGCGAGCATCGGGATTGCGGACGAGCGATTGCACGAGCGTCGACGAAAACTGCTCCTCTGATCATCGCTCGTTTTGCGATCGAATTGAATTCGACTTTGGCGCGACCGATTTGATCGCGTGCGAGCGGTCGGCATCGCAAATAAATACCGCTTTCGCTATCCTTACCGCGACGGGCACCCTAAGATGTATACGGCCGGCTGACGTTTGGAGTTGGGCAATGCTCTCCCAAATATGGCTGCCTGCCTTTCTCGCCCCTTAGCCTTTCACATGTTTGGCCAAACCGCGGTGGCTTGCAACGCGGCGCTGGCCTCTTCGCGAATCTGTTTCGACAAGAGGAAGAGATGCTGTCGCCGAAGTCGGCCATTGCGCCCGCTGACACAGAATCCGCCTACAGGAGAACTTCATGGATCACCAAATGCTTGGTTCCCATCAAAGCACTTACGACGCAGTCTTTCAGCACCCGATCTCTCGCAATCTGCAGTGGCGGGACTTGAAAGCAATGCTGACGGCATTGGCTGATGTAACGGAAGATCGAGGCGGCGGGTTGAAGTTCACGCGCAACGGCCAGTCGCTTACCCTCCACCCGCTTCGACGAAAGGATTTTGATGATGTCGAAGCCTTAATGCAGGTTCGCCATTTTCTCGAACGATCCGCCTCGCCCTCGCAGGAGGCCGCGCCCGAGGGAATGCACCTGCTGGTCGTGCTCGACCATCGTGAAGCCCGCGTCTTCCGGGCCGAACTGCACGGCTCGGTGCCGCAACATATTACGCCATATGACCCGCTCGGCGCCCGGCGGCATTTGCACCGCGTGGATAACGATTCCAACGGGCAGCGCAAGCCGGAACCCAAAGACTTCTACGATGCGATCACCCGCACGCTTGAAGGTGCAGAAGCGATCCTCCTGTTCGGCAGTTCGACCGGCTCAAGCAGCGCGATGGATCACCTGATGGCCGAATTGCGACAACACCGGCCCGACCTCGCCCGGCGGGTCGTCGGCACGCTCGTCGTGAACGAGCAACATATGAGCGAGGACCAGTTGCTGGCCGAAGCGCGGGCGTTCTACGCCGCCCGGCATTCGTAGCGCTGTGGATTTTCTAATCAAAGGACTTCTTATGCTAAGCCCGGATGAACTCACCGATGGAACAACTTTCATTCTCAAGCTGCCGGACCTCAACGGAAACGTGATCTATTGGATGCAGAAGCTGAAGGGGGATGTCGCCCGCCACTGGTACAACATCTATCGCCAGTCGGACTGGCAGGCGCTCCGCGAGCAGGCGGCAGACGTATTCATTGTCCCGGTGCCACAAGCCGACGCCGAGCGTACCCAGAAACACCAGCGTTGTGTGGTGATCCAGCCGCACACGATGAATTCCACCGACCTCCTGGCCGCGCGTGGTGTCCACTGAACGGCGGGAGCCCGCCTCCGGTTCCGCATCCGACAAGGCTGCGACGGCATTCAAATGGCTCGTCGGAAAGCGACAAAGCTCACGCCGCCGGAGGACCCCGACGGCCCAACACCATTGCTCGAAAACTGAAGCAAAGTCGTGGAAACTACTTCCGACGATCACCATTGGCGCCCGGAAGCCTCATAATGCGCTCGTACATCTGGGTTGTAACGCGGAAGCATTCGCACGAAGCTTCCTCCAGCCCAGGCCGGTCCAGGATCTCCAATTCGCCGCGGCGATACTTAATCAGATTTGCCGACTGAAGGATGCGGGCAGTCAGGTTCACACTCTGGCGGCGAACTCCCAGCATGTCGCTTAGGAACTCCTGGGTCAGGCCGAAGTTGTCGATCCCCTTGCGCAGAGCCGTCTCCAAAAGCCATCGGCACATTCGTTCCTCAATCGTGTGGTGCTGGATGCAGGCACCGTTCTGTGCGCCGCGCTGGATTAGAACGAGCGCGTAGCGGAGCAATAACTGTGAAAACGCGACGCTCTCCAGCCTCGCCTCCTGAAATGCCGTCGCGGACATCCGGAGAATGTCGCCGCTGACCTGAACATTAATTCGGTAAGGGTTGGCCAACGGATCCGCCAGCAAATACAGGCCGTCCATTCCTTCATTGCCGATGGTAGACGCTTCGACCGTCGAGCCGTTCTCAAGAACCACCATCGAAGAAAGTACGCCCGAGATCGGGAAATGGACCCAATGGGGTTCCAGGTCCGGATAGGCTACGACCTCACCGACGTCGGGCGAGACGATCTCCATCCGAGAATAGATTCGTTGAAAATCATCATTGGGGAGCCTCTGTAATATTTTATTGCTTGTTCGATCGGAGTCTGCCATCGCCGCTCCTTTTGAGGCTGCTCAACCTGGCCACCGCACACTCGCGGTTTTCGAGCCGTCATTTCGGATGATATCCAAAATAATATTCCCCAAACGTCCGATGCCGGACAGACGGATCATTTTTCCTGAGAGTACAAAGAGAGCCGCGGATCGGTTGGCTGAGGGCAGGGGTAGTTGTAGCCGTTGCATGGGGCCCGGGGGTTCGGGCCCCGTGCGACGCGTGTTCAAGTATCAATGTCAATCTATTTTTGCGGAACTCGCTCAGAGCGCTTCCGAAATTGGCCGCCAGCGGTACGTCGTGTGCGATTGTACGGGAATCGCCGCATCCTCACCGGCCGCCGTAGCGAACGCACCAGCACCCGGGCCACCTGGGCACCTGGCCCTGAATGCTGTTGCACGAAAAGGCCGCCCGGGGGGCTCGGACGGCGGCAACCATCGGCGCCGCCGAGTGTTTCCCCGCGAGCGCCGGCTGGCCGAGCCGGTCATCGCATCGGTCGCTGAAAAGACCGATACGGAACACATAAACGATTTCTGCGGTTAACGGCTCGACTCCGAGTCGGGACAGATGAGCTGTAAGCTCTGCCGGCCGTGGCGCTGGCCCGCGCGATCGACGGCGCGCATCATGTCGGCGAAGACGTCGGGATGGCGGTAGCTCGGTGCCGCTCGCATCATTCCCAATAGCTGCCGGCGATAATTCAAAAGATTGTTCTGTACCGGCATCTTGAAGTCCTGCGCCACGGCCGATACCCGGCGCGACAGCGCATCCAGATCCCCGCGAAACGATTCGATCAGGAGGTTGTAGAAGAACGTCCCGTGA
>Ga0134128_10000307_pt1 | contig 69562 bp, 61 predicted proteins | sample KB31754_FD_96462 | JGI IMG/M metagenome (GOLD analysis project Ga0134128, IMG submission 96462) | Terrestrial soil microbial communities with excess Nitrogen fertilizer from Kellogg Biological Station, Michigan, USA - KB3-175-4 | ecosystem: Environmental > Terrestrial > Soil > Unclassified ... | reverse complement strand
TGGTCATAGCTTTCGATGCCGAGCAGGAAGCGGATCACACCGGCCTGCTTGTACAGGTGCAGGATGTCGGCGTCGCGCACGATGTCGCCGGCGCGGGTTGAACCGACCAGCAGAAGCGGCACATTTTCGGCAATCAGCGCTTCCAGAAAGGCTTTCCATGCCTTGCGCGACCCGGTGGGCAACTCATCGGCAAAGTTGATCAGTTCGACGCCCTGTTCGCGATGGAGCCGCGCCAACTCCCTGGCAAACTTCACCGGGTCGCGGTGGCGCCAGCGCGTCCAGAAGCCACGCTGGCCGCAATAGCTGCACAGGTGGGGGCAACCGCGCGAGAATTGCACGACGACCGCGCGCTTGCCGCCCCAGTAGGAATAGCGTGCGTGGTCGATCAATTCCCAGCCGACGCGGTATTGGTCAAGGTCGGCAATCATTTCCGCCTCGGGCGTGGCGAAGGCCCGGCCATGCCAGCGGAAGGCGATGCCGTCGATGGCAATCAGCGGCATCTTCTCTGCCAGTGCCTTGCACAACAGCGTTGCCGTGCGCTCACCCTCACCGCGCACCACGTAGTCGATGCAGAAATTCTCGTTCAACACTTCTTCCCAGTGGTAGGTGGGGTGCACGCCGCCATAGATCACGACCGTGCCCGGTAGCACCGCCTTGATCGCTGCCGCTATGCGGACAGCCGTGGGGTGCGCCGAAGATGAACCGGAATGGCCCAGCATGACCGCACGCGGTGCGCGCTGCAGCACATGGTTGACGATCTGTTCTACGCTCATCGGGCCGAACTCGGCGTCAAGCAATTCGACCGGGAAGCCGGCGTCGATCAGGGGCCCACCGATGGAGAGCAGGCCCAGCGGCGGCAATTGCTCACGCGGCATGCGGCTGCCGATGGCGGTGTGAGGCGGGTTGATCAAGAGGATGGAAAAGTCGCTGCGCTGCATGGCTGCTCCCGAAAAGATTGGACGCTTGCACGATAGTTGGGCCATGTGAAGTCTTGATGCGCCCATCGTGCGGTCTCTGTGAAGCCGTGCTGGTACAATGACTTTCCTCTCCCTGGAGCGACGTTCGATGGACCGCCATGCCCCCATCCCGATTGCGGCCGCTGCCGCCATCGTGCTGCTGTTCGGCTTCATGCACCTGTGGTACACCCTGCGCAGCAAGGCGCTCAAACCGCGCGACGCGGCGCTGGAAGCACGCATGCAGGAGGTGATGCCCTTCATCACGCGCGAAACCACGATGTGGAAAGCCTGGGTCGGCTTCAACCTCAGCCATAGCGCCAGCCTGATCTTCTTCGGCTGCCTCTATCTCTACCTGGCAATCCGGCACAGCCTGTTCCTCGAAGGCGAACCGGTGCTGCTGGCGGCGGGCTTGCTGTTCCTGCTTTCCTACTACTTCATGGCGCGCGCCTGCTGGTTCCGCGTGCCACGCCGTGGCGTGGCGCTGGCCATCGTGCTGTATGCCGCCGGACTGGCGCTGGACTGGTTTTGATGGCGCTGCGCGGGCTGTTCCTTTTCCTGTGCGCGCTGGCCCTGCCGCTACAGGCGGCGCCGCCGGAATTCACCCAGGTCGCGCCAAACAAGCCATTGGCATTCCCGCAAGACATGGGCGCCCATCCGCAATACCGCACCGAATGGTGGTACGTCACCGGCTGGCTCGATACCCCGGAACACAAGCCGCTGGGGTTCCAGGTCACCTTCTTCCGCTCGGCCACCACGGTAGACGCCACCAACCCGAGCCGTTTCGCGCCCAAGCAATTGATCGTGGCCCACGCCGCGCTGTCCGACCCCGCGCTGGGCCACCTGCTGCATGCGCAGAAAAGCGGCCGTGAAGGCTTTGGCCTCAACTATGCCAAGGCCGGCAACACCGACCTCAAGCTGGAAGACTGGCGCATGCTGCGCGATGCGCAAGGCCATTACCATGCCGACATCGCCACGCCCGACTACACGCTGCAACTCGATCTGGCGCCGACCCAGGCCGTGCTGCTCGAAGGCGAACAGGGCTTTTCGCAAAAAGGTGCCCAGGCCGGGCAAGCCAGCTATTACTACAGCGAACCGCAGTTGAAGGTTGGCGGCACCCTGACGCGCGCCGGCAAGCCGCAAGCCATTTCCGGCACGGCCTGGCTCGATCATGAATGGTCCAGCCAGGTGCTCTCGCCGGACGCCATGGGCTGGGACTGGGCCGGCATCAACCTCGCCGATGGCAGTGCCTTGATGGCATTTCGGATTCGCAACGCCCAAAATGATAAAATCTGGGCACACGCAACCCTGCGCGATGCATCCGGGCATACCACCCAGTTCGCCGCAGACCAGGTGAACTTCACCGCCGCGCGCCGCTGGCGCTCGCCGCATACCCGTGCCGACTACCCGGTAGCCGTTTCGATCCAGACCGGCCCTACCGCCTGGGAGCTTGTCCCGCTGCAGGACGACCAGGAACTCGATGCGCGCGCCTCAACCGGCGCCGTCTATTGGGAAGGAGCCGTCACGGTGAAACGCGACGGGCAGGCTGATGCCGGACGGGGTTACCTGGAATTGACCGGATACGTCGACCGTTTGAAACTATGAGCACTGCACAGCCTGAACGCGAAAAATCGAGCCTGAAAACCCTGGCCGGACTCCTGCCCTTCCTTGCCCCCTACAAGGCACGTTTCTTCTTCGCCGGCCTGGCCCTGGTGATCGCCGCCAGCGCCACCCTGGCCATTCCCTATGCGTTCCGCCAGATGATCGATCTCGGCTTCGGCAGCGCCGGCCATGTCGATGCCAAGGCCGCCATCGATGCCGGCGTCGCAGCCGTCACCACAGGCCCGAATGCGGAACACATCAACCGCTACTTCCTGGCCCTGTTCGGCGTGGCTTGCGTGCTGGCGGTGTCGACCGCAGCACGTTTCTATACCGTTTCCTGGCTCGGCGAGCGCGTAACCGCCGACATCCGCGCCGCGGTCTATTCGCACGTGGTCACGCAAAGCCCGGAATTCTATGAAGTCACCAAGACCGGCGAAGTGCTGTCGCGCCTGACCACCGACACCACGCTGATCCAGACCGTGGTCGGCACCAGCATTTCCATGGCCTTGCGCAACCTGCTGCTGTTCGTCGGCGGCATGGGCATGATGTTTTTTACCAGCGCCAAACTCTCGGCCATCATCCTGGTGCTGCTGTTGGCCGTGGTGATCCCCATCGTGCTGTTCGGCCGCCGCGTGCGCAAGCTGTCGCGCGCCTCGCAGGACAAGATCGCCGACTCTTCCGCCATGGCCGGCGAAATCCTGAACGCCATGCCGACCGTGCAAGCCTTCACCCATGAAAAGATCGAAGCCGGGCGCTTCGGCGACTCGGTCGAACAATCGTTTGCCACGGCCATGCAGCGCATCCGCGCACGCTCGCTATTGACCGTCATCGCCATCCTGCTGGTGTTCGGCTCCATCGTGTTCGTGCTCTGGCTCGGTGCACAAGCCGTCATTGCCGGCACCATGACCGGCGGCACGCTGGGCCAGTTCGTGCTCTATGCCACGCTGGTGGCCGGTTCGATCGGTGCGTTGTCGGAAGTGCTGGGCGATGCGCAAAGGGCGGCCGGTGCCACGGAACGCCTGCTCGAGCTGCTGGCCGAGCAATCTCCGATCAAGGAACCGTCTCAACCGAAGGCCCTGCCGCATCGCGCTGCCGGCGGTTCGGCCTTGTCGCTGGTGGACGTCGGCTTCCACTACCCGTCGCGCCCACAGGCACCGGCATTGCACCACCTCACGCTCGACATCGTGCCGGGCCAGACGGTCGCCATCGTCGGCCCCTCGGGTGCCGGCAAGACCACGCTGTTCCAGTTGCTGCTGCGCTTCTACGACCCGCAACAAGGCAGCCTGCAGCTCGACGGCATCGACATTCGCGAACTCACGCTGCACACGCTGCGCGACACCATCGGCATCGTGCCGCAAGACACTATCATCTTCTCGGCCAATGCGATGGAAAACATCCGCTACGGCCGCGCCGGTGCCAGTGACGAAGAAGTCATCGCCGCGGCCAAGATGGCTGCCGCCCACGAATTCATCGAACGCCTGCCCGAGGGCTATCAATCCTTCCTCGGCGAGCGCGGCGTACGCCTGTCCGGCGGCCAGCGCCAGCGCATCGCCATCGCGCGTGCCTTGTTGAAGAACCCGCCGCTGCTGCTGCTTGACGAAGCGACCTCGGCGCTCGATGCCGAATCGGAACGGCTGGTGCAAAGTGCGCTCGAAGCCGCCATGGTGGGCCGCACCACGCTGGTCATCGCGCATCGCCTGGCCACGGTGCAAAAAGCCGACCGCATCGTGGTGATGGAGCATGGCCACATCGTGGAAACCGGCACCCATGCTTCGCTGGTGGCGCAGAACGGGCTCTACGCCAGCCTCGCAGCCTTGCAGTTCGGGCTGGAGTGAGGGGCAATGAAGGCGCTGGGTTGTCTGTTCGCCGCATCAACCGCCATCGCCTTCGCCATCGCCAGCCTGCCCACGACAGCCGCACCATCGAATTCCCCGCATCCACTGGCTGTTTCAGCAGATGGCAGCTTCCTGGCCTACGGTGACGGCACGCAGCACCTGGTTCGTGTCTCGGCCAAAAACGGCCAACCAACCGACATCGTCGACTTGCCAGTGGCACCCGTCAGCGTCTCGCTCACGCGCTCGGCCAGGTTTGCTGCGTTTTCGACCCTGTGCGGCGGCAGCGGCCTGGTCGATTTCACCGGCAGCAAGCCGGTATTGACGTGGCTGACAGAGACCAACTACCTTTGTACGCAAAATCCTGACGAATCCAGTTCTACCTATCGGCCCGTCGCCATTTCCCCCGATGGAGAAACCGTGGCGCAGTACGGCCCGGTCGATAAAGTCTGGAAAATCGCCGTCTCGCACCTGCCGGACCGCAAGCCACTGTTTTCCTTGCCATTGGCCGAGCACGGCGTACCGCTGCACCTGGAATTTTTGCCTGGCAACAGGTACCTGCTCGTGGTGGAGGCGCCGGGTCAGATTTACCATCGCGCCGGCACGCCATGGGACATCAACTATTCCCTATGGGATCTGCAAGACGGCAGCTTGCGCAACCGCATGGCCGTGCAGGAATTACGCGAACCGACGCCGGAAGCCTTGCTGGCACTGAGTCACTTCAGTGGGGACGCCTGGGCAGTGCGCCAGGCCAGCGGCAGGCAGGTAGACGAATTCGTGCGCTTCCCGCTGCGCGCCTGCAGTACGCCGGACGGCGCGCCACAAGCCCTCTCCCTTCCGGGCTTGAGCGATGCGGCCGACACCTGGCACTGGTCTGCAGACAGCTTCGGCCGCTGGCTGGCAATTGCCAGGACCTTGAAAACCGCGGATGGGCCGAAACCATTCATCGACATCTTCGACGTCAGCACGCAAGCACCGGGCGGCACAAAGAAACTGCTGGCGCGCCTGCCGGGCTTCGACCAGATAAGCGCCATGCAGGCTGCGCTCGATGGTACCAAAATCTGGATCACGCTTGCCGATGGCCGGCTCGTCCATATCGACTTGCCGCGTGAAGCGCTGGCCCCCAAGCCGGCGCGCATAGGCTCGTTCGACGGCGTTTGCACACCCGCCAACGAAGACACTGAAGCCCGCCAAATCGACGAGAGCCGGCCAGCCCATGTCGCAACGAAGATTTTCGAGATCGCACCGGAAGAATACGTCAACCTCAAGCTGGACTGCCCATTCGTGCACGGGCCGACAATTCTGGGCACGGCCGACGGCAAGCTGGTGCGTAATTTCGGCAGCCACCTCACGCTAATCGATCCTGCCACGGGGCAGGAGATAAGGCGTATCGACTCGCCGGAAAACAGCGGTATTTGTGCCGAGAGCCTGCCGCAAAAGCAGGCCTACCTGACCGCACAGGGCGACACCATCGCCTTGCGGCCCTGGGACGGGCCGCGACGCCAGATCGCCGTCCGGCCGGGCTGGAAAATCGCATTCGCCGCAGCCGGGGTCGGCAGCAGGAACGGGCCTTTCGTCTTCGTCAATTGGGAAGCCAGGCAACCCGGCCCCGATGGCAAAACGCCGGCCCCCATCAGCACCGCCTATGCGCTTGAAACAGGGGAATTGGTCGCACAGGCCGCCGCGACCTATTGCCCCGGTGAAGCCGGAAATACCCCTGTCGTATCCTGCGGCCAATGGGAAGTCAAGGTGGGTGATGCCGCCGTGCAGAAGTACGCCGGCAAGCCGGAATTTGAAGCACGCATCGGCGAATACCATGGCCTGGAAGTGCATCAGACCGACAGTGCGACAGGCGAAGACCGCGTCATTTTCCGTGCCGGCGTGGAAGCTGATACAGCCAAGGCCACTGCCGCCGCACCTGAATCGCCTACATCCGGTGGAAAGAGAAAAAAGAAGAAAAAGGCGCACATGCTGGCAGCGCCTCACTTTCTGGCCGGCTACATCCTGAACGATCGCTTGCTACTCGGCATCAAGGGCACCGAGGCCAGGATTTATGATTTCAGGAACCTGACCCTGCTGGCCACGCTCGATGAACAACTTCTCGATTTGCACACCGTGCCACTTTGGGATGAAAAAAGTGCCACGCTTTGGGTGATGGGGCGTTACGGCAGGTTGGAAGGATGGAAAGTTGATGGGTTGGGGCATTAGTTGACACCCGGCGTCTTCAACTGAAAACCGCGTTCGCGAACTGAGCACGAAAATGATGCCGGCCAGCCCTCTTTGGGCCAAACTGCGCCACGTCCGGTAGCGCATTGCGCTACCACAGACGATTTTCTTAACACGAGCACTCTTATCGCCCTATACTCCACGGAAATCAAACTCTCAGGGAGCGAGGCATGGCAACGGTGTTGCGCGTACTGGCGATCATTTTCGCGTTGTTGTTCCTGGTCGGGTTCGGCATGTGTGGCGTATTCGGCGTCGTGGCCGGGGTAACTGACGGCGGCTTCAACTTCGGCGTGATCTGCCTTGGCCTGGTCGGCATTGCCATCGCCGTCCTGTTTGGGTTTGCCATCAAAGCACTGATCTCGGTGGGCAAGACGCCGAAAGACCGTCCTTGAAATCCATCGTCCTATCCGAGCCGGCGGCGCACGCCACCCACCTGTTCTTCGAATGGCTTGGCATTGCCACCGGAGTGCAGCTCTACCGTCTGCGGCGCAGACAGGTCAGTGGCCAGGGCATCCTGCAACCGGGCCATTACGGTGTCCTATTGGGCTGCATACTGGGCGCCGCCATCGGCAACAAGCTCGTCTTCTGGATCGAAGTGCCTCATCTCTGGCAAGCCAACTGGACGAATCCCGCAGCCTGGGCCGGCGGCCAGTCCATCGTTGGCGGCTTGCTGGGCGGCTTGCTGGGCGTGGAGTTGGGCAAGGTCTGGTGCAGCGTCAAGGAATCCACGGGTGACAACTTCATCGTGCCGCTGGCCGTGGGCACTGCCATCGGCCGTATCGGTTGCTTCCTGGCCGGGCTGTTCGACGGTACTTACGGCACGGCGACCAGCCTGCCATGGGGCATCGACTTCGGCGACGGCGTCGCACGCCACCCCACGCAACTCTATGAAATTGCCTTCGTCTTGCTGCTTGCCACCGCGATCTCGCTGTGGCGCCGACGCTGGGACCTGCCTTCAGGCCTGGCATTCAAAGCTTACCTCTGGAGTTACCTGCTCTGGCGACTGGTGATCGATGCAATCAAGCCTGTTCCGTATCCTTACGCGTTCGGCATCAGCGGTATCCAGTGGGTCTGCATTCTGGCGCTTGCCGCTTACACGCCGCTATTCGTCCGGCAATTCGTGGCTGCAGCAAACATGAACCACGGTCCACGCCAGTTCCACAACCGCAAAACGGAAGGCCAGCGATGATGAAATGGTTCGATATCAACCCGCGCGCCCTGCCCCTGTTGCTCGGCTTGATGCTGATCGGCGGCACCGCTTGCTTTTCCATGCAAGCGCCATCGCCGGATGAACTAGCAAGAATACAGGCACAGCAGCGCGAACAGCAACGCCTTCAACTGGAAAAGCTGCAGCGAGATGCCGACACCGGCAACATCGTCGCCATTACCAATCTGGCCCATGTCTACCTGCACGGTTCCTTTGGCGTAGCCCGTGATACGACAAAAGCCACGGCATTGCTCGAAAAAGCGGCGGCGGCATCGTATGCGCCGGCGCAAGCCGAATTGGGATGGATACTGCTTGACGGCCGCATCAACCGCAACGGCAATCCGGTGGAAAGCCTGCAAGCGCTGCATGACCCGGGGCGCGGCATGGCCTTGCTGAAGGCCTCGCTTGCAGGGACGACCTGTGTCTACCACGCCGGCCCACAACCAGCCCAGGCGCAGATGTATTTTCGGGCCGGAGCCGAATACGACATCTCGGACATCTATCGTTCAGGAAAACTTGTGCCGCAAGATATGGAACAGGCAAATCTGTGGCTGGGGCGCAGCCTGGTGCATTGCCAGTTTCCGACGGCCATTTTGCTGGAAACTTCCCCGCACTATGGCATTTCAATGGGGCCAATACCCAAGCTCGCCTGGCTCATGCTGCTGCCGCCCTCGCCGCAATTGGACGCAGCGCGCAGTGCAGCGAGCCCAGAAGAGCTGCAAGTGGCCCAGCAAGAGTCGGCGCGACTACGCGAAGCCGTAGTTCAATCCGAAGCCCAATACCCCGCCCCGCACTGATAAAGATCCATGGAACGCAAAATCCGCCCCTACCTGTTCTACGACACCACCTCGTCGCTGTGCTCCACCTGCCTGCACCAGGTGGAAGCCAAGATCATCTTCAAGGACGACTTGGTCTACATGGACAAATGGTGCCCGGCGCACGGCACCGAGCGCGTCTTGATCAGCGACGACGTTGAATACTACCGCCTGTGCCGTGAAGTCTTCGTCAAACATCCCGAGATGCCCCAGCTTTTCAACACGAAGATGGAATACGGCTGCCCCTACGATTGCGGCCTGTGCCCGGACCATATGCAGCATTCCTGCCTGTCCATCGTCGAGATCACCGACAACTGCAATCTCAATTGCCCGGTCTGCTATGCCGAAAGCGGCACCCACCGGCAGGTGCACAAGCCGCTGGCCGAGGTCCTGAAGATGCTCGACACCGTCGTAGCCAACGAAGGCGAACCGGACGTGGTTCAACTGTCGGGAGGGGAACCCACCTTGCATCCCGACTTCTGGGCCATACTCGATGCGGCAAAGGCGCGCCCGATCAGGCATGTCATGATCAACACCAACGGCATCGTGCTGGCGCAAGACCCGGCCTTCGTGCAGCGCCTCGCAACTTATGCGCCCGGTGTCGAAGTCTATCTGCAATTCGATTCGCTGCGTGCCGAGGTGCACCAGGCACTGCGCGGCGCCGACCTGACCCGCATCCGACGCCAGGCGCTGGAGAACCTCAATGCCGTCAACCTCTCCACCACCCTGGTGGTCACGCTGAAAAAGGGATTGAACGATGATGAGATCGGCGAGATCATCGATTTCGCCCTCGCCCAGCCTTGCGTGCGCGGCGTCACCCTGCAACCGATCCAGGACGCCGGGCGCGTGGAAAATTACGATCCACGCCTGCACCGCCTGACGGTGTCAGAAGTGCGACGCAAGCTGGCCGAGCAAAGCGCGCTGTTCACGCAGCAGGATATCGTACCCGTGCCCTGCAACCCCGACACGCTGGCCATGGCCTATGCGCTGAAGACCGAGGGCAAGGCCGTGCCGCTGACACGCTACCTCGATCCGCAAACCCTGGTCGAAGGCAGCGGCAACACCATTGTGTTCGAACGCGACGAAGCGCTCAAGGCCACCGTCAAGGACCAGGTGTTCAAGCTGTTTTCCACCAACCACTCGCCCGAATCGCAAGCCAATTGCCTGTCGGAGCTGATGTGCTGCCTGCCGCTGATTTCGGCGCCGCAGACGCTGCGCTATGACAACGTGTTCCGCGTGCTGATTGTGCAATTCATGGATGCGTATTCGCTCGACATCCGCGCCCTGAAAAAATCCTGCATCCACTTTGCCTTGCCCGACGGACGCATGATTCCGTTCGAGTCTTACAATCTGCTGTATCGCAATCCCGAAAAGCTGCAGGCCTTGCGTGCCGGGGTGGCAGAACAGATTACGCGGCGGCGCAGCAACATCGCGCCGCTGCAGTTTGTGCCACGCGCTTGATCAGACCCGGCTGCGCTCCAGCCGCTCGGTGGCGCCGCCGGCGATCAACTCGAATACCGAATCGAGTTCGGCATAGATATCCCAGCGCTCGCACCCCAGCTTGTGCGCCGCAGTGTCGATCACCAGAAGTTCCAATTGTTCCTCGCGCTTGCCCTTCCACAGTTTGTCTGCCAGGGCCACACTCAATTCCTCGAACGAGACGCCATCGGCAAACCAGACGGCGTGCGACACGCAGCAATGGGCAATCTTTGGCGCAACGCCCTGTGCCAGCAACATGGCTTCGCCGGCCGGTTCATGTTCCGAACCCGGGCCGTCCAGCTCAGCGGGATGCAATATCTTGCCCGCATCATGGACCGCGACGCCCAGTTCGATCCATTGCGCATCGCATTCGAGGTTCAGCCGCGCATAAGCGCCCAGCAGCCCATCTGCCGCCTCCCCCACCAATTGCACGTGGCGCAGCAGCCGCTGCGAGGCGCCAAGCTTTTCCAGCAGACGATAGGCGTCCTGTCGGTTTTCCAGCATGATGGCTCCGTGAATAACAGTGGTCGCGCATCATCCCATATTGGCAGCGCCAATTTCAAGAGGCTTGCCGATGTGCATCCTGGCGCCGGGCTTTGCGCAAATGACTGCGTGCAATTTATACTGAAGGGCTGAAATGTCTGCGCTTCATCAATGAAACTTATCCTGCACTATCTCGCAACGGGCTTCACCGCCCTCATGATGTTCGGCTTCATCGTGGCCACCGGCTTTTGCATCCGCGTGGCCTTGAATTCGGACGGTGCGTGGCGTTCCTCGCTATTGATATTCGGCGGCATCGGCGCCGCTGTGGTTGCCCTGTGCGGTGGGATTCTTTATTGGCTGTGGCACTGACGCCGCCTTACTTGATGCGAAAAATCACATCCACCGACTGATTCATCTTCAAGGCCACGATGCGCAGCAAGTCATCACGATTTTCCGGCTTGCGCGATTCGCCTGCGCTTTTCTCTTTCGCGTTGAAATAAAAGTCGCCCGGCACGAGGCCAATGGAAGTCGACAGGTTCTTCAACTCGCCCGATGAAATCGCGCTGACCGCACCAACATGCTTGCCGAAACCGGCCGCCATCGCTTCTGCATTGGCTTGCGCATCCTTGACGGCGGCCGTCATCAAGTCCTGCGTCATTTTTGCGCGCTCGGAGCTGCTGAAGTTTGCTTCCAGCACATCGATATTCGGCTTGTTCAACAGCGGCAGCATGATGTCGTGCCATTTGCTCAAATCATGCACGACGATGTGCACCGCGCATTTCACGATGTAGGTGTCGGCGCCGTCCTTTTCGGATTTTTGCATGGTCTTTTGCAGGCTGCGCACATCGAGATCGTCAGGGGCCACACCCTGCTCGCCCATCAACTGCTGCACTTCGGCGATCCGAGCTTGCACCGTGGCAGTCACCGCTTCGGGTGCCACATCTTCCGCATGGATTTCAAAATCGATCTCGCCAATGTCGGGCATGGTGAACACAAACGCCGAGCCCTTGGCGTGGATGAATGGGTAGTCGGGCAATTGCGAGGCGCAGGCGGGCAATGCCGCGAGCGCCATGGCGCCGGCCAGCAGGAAGTTTTTAAACAAGGAAACTCCGGGATTGAGATAGATGTTAAAAAACCCGGCCGGGGCAGCCCCGGCCGGCCAAGCCTCTTGAGGAGAGATCAGTCTTCCAGCTTCCAGACGTAGACGGCATCGAGGCTGCTGGCGATGGGTTTGCCGTTTTTATGTGCTGGCTTGAATTTGCACTTGGCAAATGCGCCAATCGTTGCGTTATCGAGAGAGGCATATCCGCTTGAAGACAATAGCTTGGAGCCGGTGAACTTACCCTTTCGGTCAACCGATATTTCGATCTTCACTGTCCCTTGCTGCTCCGCATTTTTCGCTTCAACTGGATACTCTGGCTTGCACGAGGCGAGATCGACAAAGGAAGGCGTGACTTTGCCGTCTGTTGGAGACGCGGGGACATTGGTAGCCGCGTCAGCATAAAAAGCCGCGCTGGCAAAAATCAAACCCAACACGGGGATGGCAGCCTTCCAGTTGATTGCCTGCGCTTCGGGACTGACCAGCTTCTTGATGCGTTGCATGAGGACTCCTCCATTTGCGGCTTGCGCCAGATTGTTGTGGGACAGATTGAATTTTTCCAATTCCGACAAGGCCAGCGCCAGGCGGCGCGGCTCGCCGATGGCTTGTGCGGCCAGCGCATCGGCAATCAATTCGCGTTCGATGCGGATGCGGCGCGAAATCCACCATACGGCAGGGTGATAGAACAGCAGCGTCTCGATTACGGCTTGCAACAGATTGACCAGGTAGTCGTGACGGCGGACATGAGCCAGTTCGTGCGCCAGCAAGGCGTCTAGCAGATCGGGCGGTAGGCCGCCGATCAGTGCCGCCGGCACCACCACGGTACTGCGCCAGATGCCGGCCGCAACCGGGCTGAACATGCCGTCGGCCACACGCAGGCGCACAGTCTTCTGCACACCCATGTTTGCCGCAAGGCGGTCAAGCGCTGCCTGCAGACGCGCATCGGTGCGCCCGGCGTTGAAGTGCCTTGATATCCACAACAAGCCACCGCCCAGCCGCAGCGCCAGCAAGCCGGCACACGCAGACCATATTGCAACGAGCAGCTTCATGTTGCTGCCGACCAGGTCGAACAGGCCTTGCTCGACGTCCACATCAGTCATGCCCGCGGCAATGCCATCATTGGCGGCCAGCGTGAAGTCCGGCCCGGCATGGCAGGCTTGCCAGATACCGAAGAGCGGCAATACGGCGCAGGCGCCCAGCGAGGCACAGGCGATCAGGTAGCGCAACTGCGCACTGCGGTTGCGCGCCGCCAGCAGCAGCACCGCACACATGCAGCCCAGCAAGGCCCCCTGCCAGACGAAACGCACCAAGGCCCAGCCGACGGCCATGGTCACGGTATCGAGGCTCATGTTCATTTTTCTTCTCCCTTGAGCAATTTTTCAATTTCGTCGCGCTCCTTCTTCGACACCCCGCCCTGCAGCGCCGCCAGCACCAGCGCCTTGGCCGAACCAGAAAACGCGCGCTGGATCAGGTCTTGCACCAGGTTGGTCTGCAGCGATTCGCGCGCCTGGGCCGGCGCATAGACGTGGGAACGCTCGCTTTCGTCACGCAACAGCAAGCCCTTGCCATGCATGATCTGCAACAGTCGCAGCACATTGGCATAGGACGTCTCGGGCTTGGTCTTTTGCATTTCTTCATGCACCTGCCGTGCGGTGGCGCCGCCGAGCGGCCACAGCACTTGCAACAGCTCAAGCTCCGCCGTTGTCGGTTTGGGGATCGGTTGGGTTTTGTTCATGTCGCCTCCTTTTTATCTAGACTATTCTTTCTAGAACAAGATGTCTACATTAATTTTCAGAACGTTGCGGCCTGTTGCTAAAACTAGACAAACCGTTCTACTTTGATTTCTCCATGCCATCCTGCCCGGCGGGAAGGCGGCAAAACATTTTTTACGTGGGAGGGAATAAGTCGCCCGCCACTCCGTATACCCGTTGAGAGCGGTGAAAAATGCGCCGCGCAACTTCCAGAACCTTGCCAAGGAAAAACCATGAAGCATTTGCTGATTTCCCTCTTGCGCGGCGCGGCCGCCGCCCTGACCATTGCGCTGGCCCTGCCCGCCACGGCACAGACACCAGCCATCAAGAACGTCGTGCTGGTGCACGGCCTGTACGCCGACGGTTCAAGCTGGTGCAAGGTGATTCCCCTGCTCCAGGCCAGGGGGCTGCACGTCACTTCCGTGCAAAACCCGCTGACCTCGTTCCCGGACGACGTCGATGCCGTCAAGCGCGTGCTGGCGCTGCAGGACGGCCCCACCATCCTGGTTGGTCACTCTTACGCGGGCATGGTCATCAGTGAAGCGGGGGCCGCCCCCAAGGTGGCAGGCCTGGTCTATATCGCAGCCCGCGCGCCGGACGCGGGTGAAGACTACCCGGCATTGACGCGCAAATACCCCGCAGCCCCGGCCTCGGCCGGCCTGGTCTGGGGCAGCGATGGCTACGGCCAGTTGAGCGAAGACGCCTTCGTCAAGGATTTTGCCGGCGACCTGCCGGCTACGGAAGCAAGGGCGTACTACGCGGTGCAGCAGCGCATGGCGCGCGCCGTCACGATGGGCAAGACCACGGTGGCGGCCTGGCACGACAAACCAACCTGGTATGCCGTATCAACCGAAGACCGCACCATCAACCCCGACCTGCAACGTTTCATGGCAAAGCGCATGGGTGCACAGACTGTGGAATTGAAAGCGAGCCATGTCTCGCTGCTGTCTCATCCGCAAGAAGTGGCCGACCTTATTTTGGCAGCCAGCCAGCACAACTCCATGTCAAAGTGACTTGTTGCGGGCCACGCCATGGCGAAAGTGCCGTCAATTGTGCATCGACGATCCGGAACCGAATTCGATTGCGCGAATATTGTCGTCGCGCCGCTTCTCCTGTTCAGCGACGGGCACGGCTTCAACCTGATTGCCGATCTCGCACTTGATGGCCCCCTTGGACTTGTCACCGCAGTCGTTCAGTCGTTCCCAACCGACTTGCCTCGCGGCGTCCGGCCGATGGTGCGCGCTACCACTCTTGGCCTGGAATACCACACCATCGTAACTGACCAGGTCACCGTATTTATAGGTGCGGTCGGGTTGCCAGGCAGGCGCCACCGGGGCCAGTTGCTTGGCCGAGCGCACCGTGATCGTTGCGGTGTCCTCGGCCGGTGCCTCCGGTGCAGACTGGGCGCAGGCCTGGGAAACCGTGGCCGCAAGGACCACGAGCAGGACTGCGCCGGGTACAACTGAAAAGCTCTTGTTCTTGAACATACGCATAGGGCAAGCCAAAGTTTATGCTGTCAAAATGGTCTGCATTCAATGGCTGGCGCCATCGGCAGACGCGAGATCATCTGCAGGCTGAACCAGCTCGGCCGTCTTCTTCATGTCGTCCTGCTCAAACACCTTGCCGCCGAGATAGGTGAAATACAGCCGGCGCTGGCTCATCGCCAGCAGCACGCGGTGCGTCTTGAGGAAGTCGGCGCCCAGCAGCATGTCAGGATGAACCGTCTCGCTGATGGCCGAGCTCAATTGCGCGATACGGCCCATGCCCGACTGCACCGAGATGGCCTTGTCTCCCCCCGGCAGCGGCGGCTCAAGGCTCTTTAGACGCATTGCCGCCTTGAATGGTGCTTCGATCGGCGCCGGGCCCCACAGGTCGGCGATACCGATCTTGGTATTCCTGATCGTCTCGTCGCCAATGGTAAAACTGTCGACCGGGGCCAGCCAGGTGGCGCCCATGGCCTTGCCGATCTTGTCGGTATGCTGCCATTCCGTGACACCAGCCGAATTCGGCGTGATGCCCAGACGCGCGGCGGCTTCGATATCGATGATCGAATGCGGCGCGCCGCTGTCGATCATGGCAATGATTTCATGGCCATTGATCTGCACCGTCACGACTTGGCGCGGATCGCTTAGCGACAAGTCGGTCAACGGCACGACGAAGGCATGATCGTCCCAGTAAGCCAGGAACTGGTTGCTGCAGTCTGCCGGCACGAAGACCTTGATTTGCTTGTTGGCCAGCGCAATCTCGATGTCCTTGTTGAGCCCGTTCAACAGAATATCGGCACCCACCTTGGCGTCGTAGGATTCGGGAATCTGCGGCACGACACCTACGGTCACGCGATGCCAGAAAAACTGATCCAGCGCCACGTCGTTGAGGAAGGCGGCATGCATGGCCTCCACCTCACCGTTGACACCCTTGACCGTCTGCTTGGCGTGCAAAAGTTGCACCCCCAGCTTTTCGGCTTCGGCATCCGTGAGTTGCGAATGCAGGGTCCCCGTATCGAGGGACATCAGGGTCGCCTGGCCATTGATGCCCGCCGTGATCGAGAGCAGTTTGTCCGACGTATTGACGGGCACGGTCGCAAGGTTCATGTACAGGCAGTGCTTGCCTTCCGGTATCTTGTTGCCTTGAACGGTGATGGTGGTAGCGGCAGCATCCTTGCCCGCGCCCTTCGCTACCGGCTCGTCGGCAAGAGCTGTGCCAGGCAAGGCAGCAACCAGCGAAAGCGCAACACACCAGCCCAATGCAGTCCGGCCTGAATGAAGCACGTTTTTTTGACGGTTCACGTTTTCTCCTCTATTTTGATGTCGATCCGAAACTTGCAATGCAAGCCTTCTGTAACCTTCTTTTACACTCTAAGTTGCACCCCAATTTAAGGTCAAGTGGTTTTTTATCAAACAGAATTTCACTGCCCGAAAAAGGACAAGCGTCTGCGCCTTCCCCACAAGCGGATACTTGATTTCATTCGAAAATCTGCTTGATTCAATGCTCGGCAGGCGCGAGCGGCCCGATTAACTGAAGGCATTTCCCGTGCAGTGGTATTGCACAAATTTATTGCAAAGCGGCACAATTCCGGCAATTCGCCGCGCCATTGTAGAGAGCAGAAAATCTAGCGTACGGAGCGCATTTCTCAAATAGGCGCCCGCATCAATCGGCGCAGACAGATTCCTTGATGCGTCCATGCTCGACCCAGGCATGGCAGCCAAAGTGGTCGTCATTGGCGGCACACTTGCCCGTCACGGGGCCAGATGATGCCGGCTTTTGCATGCCGGCATCGCAACCAAACTGGCACTCGGACGCATCGCTGCAAGCCTTGCCGGCATCGCGGCTCTGGTGTACGCAGGCAGGGAACCCTGCCTTGCCGATTCGCTGCCATTTGCCATGCTCGGCGTCACATGCCGCGATACGCTTTGCAAAAGAGCAGGATGCTGCTTCGGGGCCTTGCCCCACCAGCCATTCACCGCCCTCTTCCCTGCATTGACGGGCATCGTCCGTATGTCCGGCCCAGGCTGCCATGTCTGGGCATGCGCCAAGGAGCAACAGGGAGAGAGTCGTCAACAGGCGCGAGGTTTTCATGCATTTCCAGCGAAAAATTCAGGGAGCGACGATCGTTCCTTGATGATAGACGATCTTCCACAGCATGCCACGCCTGCGCCACAAGGTGGCACGGCGCGTCACGCGTTCCCCCTGATGCAGGGTGTAAGTGATCAGATAATTGTCGGGCGCAATCTCGGTGCAATGGAAACCTTCCGCGCGCCATGGGTCATCATGCGCTTCGGCGTGGCGTTGTTCCAGTACATCGAGCACAAAATCACGGCTGTAACGCTGACCGGACGCGCCTACTTCCCAGAAATCCGGTTCCATCATGGCGTCGAATTCGGCACGCGTGGTGCCGAATTCGGGCCGGTGGAAGATGGGCTCGCGGCGCTGCAGCTCGCCAAGCACGGCGGCGAGTTCGGGGGCGGTAGTCAAATCGGGTTCCATGGGTGTTCCTGTTGGTCCGGTGCTATGCTCTGGTGCTATGATAACGCCTTGACAATGTCTTGATCACGGCTCAAGCACGGTTCGATAGGCCATGTACACCAAAGTCTGCCCGGATTTTCGCCACACCAAGAACTTCGGCCTGCTGGAAAGCTAGGGCGGGACCACGCGCGTCCCACGGTTTTCCCATCCCGGCGCCTGGCGCCATGATCTTCGAAGTGCAGGCAAAACATGAATACCACACCATATGGCGCCGGCGTCTTCACGCTGGGCAACTTCCTGAGCGCCAGCGAATGCGCCCACTATATCGAGATGGGCGAAAGCATGGGCTTCGTGCCATCCGAAATCGATAGCGAAACCGGCATGCGGCGGCTTGAGGAAGTGCGCAACAATGACCGCGTGCTGCTCGATGACACCACCCTCGCCGCGTACCTGTTCGAACGCGCCCGACCGCACCTGCCGCCGGCCATCGACGAATGGCAACTCGCGGGCTTCAACGAACGCATGCGGTTTTACCGCTATGGGCCCGGCGAATACTTCAAATGGCACAAGGATGGCACCTTCGTCCGGTCCGAAACGGAAGAAAGCTTTTTGACCTTCATGATCTTCCTCAACGAAGGCTTCGAAGGCGGCAATACCGAATTTCGCTGGGAACGCATAGCGCCACGCGCAGGCATGGCCCTGGCGTTTCCGCACCGCCACCTGCATCAGGGCGGGGCAATCGCGGCAGGCACCAAGTACGTATTGCGCACCGACGTGATGTACGCCCGGCAGCCGGCCAAAGCCCGGTAAAATATGTCCTGAGCACACATAAGTGCTGGCAAATTAGCAACAGGAACCCCCAATGAAGCAATACCTCGACCTGGTCCGTACCATTCTCGACAGCGGCACCTGGCAAGACAACCGCACCGGTGTGCGCACCATCAGCATTCCCGGCGCGATGATGCGCTTCGACTTGCAAAAGGACGGTTTTCCTGCCGTGACGACCAAGAAACTGGCTTTCAAGTCGGTGGTGGGCGAGTTGTGCGGCTTCTTGCGCGCCACGCGCAGCGCGGCGGACTTCCGCGCGCTCGGCTGCAAGGTCTGGGACCAGAACGCCAATGAAAACGACGCCTGGCTGGCCAACCCCTACCGCATGGGTGAAGACGACCTGGGCAACGTCTATGGCGTGCAATGGCGCGCCTGGCCCGGTTACAAGCTGCTCGACGCGAACCAGACGGCCCAGATCGAAGACGCGCAGCAGCGCGGCTACCGCGTGGTGTCGCAAGTCAGCGACGAAGGCCGCGACAAGGTCTTGCTGTACAAGGCCATCGACCAGTTGCGCGAATGCCTCGACACCATCATCAAGAACCCGGGCAGCCGCCGCATCCTGTTCCACGGCTGGAATTGCGCCGAACTCGACGCCATCGCCCTGCCGGCCTGCCACCTGCTGTACCAGTTCATCCCCAATGCAGCCACGCGCGAGATTTCGCTGTGCCTGTATATCCGCTCGAACGATATCGGGCTGGGCGCGCCGTTCAACCTGGCGGAAGCCGCAGCCTTGCTGCACCTGGTCGGCCGCCTGACCGGCTACACGCCGCGCTGGTTCAGCTATTTCATCGGCGACGCGCACATCTACGAAAACCATCTCGACATGCTCAACGAGCAGTTGAAGCGCGAACCGCTGCCCGCGCCGCGCCTGGTGATCGCCGACCGCGTGCCCGAGTTTGCCAAGACCGGCAAGTACGAACCTGAATGGCTGGAAAAGGTCGAGCCGTCGGACTTCATGCTCGAAGGCTATGAACACCACCCGCCGCTGACGGCGCCGATGGCGGTCTGATGGCGACCTTCACCATCATCGTGGCCACCGATTCGGCAGGCGGTATCGGCATCAACAACACCCTGCCCTGGCGCTTGCCGGAAGACCTGGCCTTCTTCAAGAAGACCACCAGCGGCCACCCCATCGTGATGGGGCGCAAGACCTTCGAATCCATCGGCCGCCCCCTGCCCAACCGGCGCAACATCGTCGTCACACGCAATGGCAGCTGGCAGCATGAGGGCGTGGAAGCCGTGCCTTCGCTCGACGCGGCAGCGGCCTTGATCGGCGCGGCACAAGCCTTTATCATCGGCGGCGCGCAGATCTATGCCGAAACCCTGCCCCATGTGGCGCAATTGCTGGTCACTGAAATCGGCAGGCGTTTCGATTGCGACGCCTTCTTCCCCGCCATCGACAAGTCGGTGTGGCAGGAAACAGCGCGTGACGTACACCATTCCGAAGCCAATGGCTTCGATTTCGCCTTTGTCACCTACCAACGCAGGAGCGCCTGATGGCAGAAGAAGAGTTTGAAGTACACGGCCCGCACGACCACGCAGTGGAACACGGCGCCCACGGCGGCGACAGTTTTGCCTCGGGCATTGCCGTCATGACGGCGGTGCTGGCCACGCTGGGCGCGATGTTCGGCTATGAAGGCGGCGCCACCCAGAACGAGGCGGCACTCTTGAAGAACGACGCGGCCATCGTCATGACCAAGGCATCCGACAAGTGGAATCAGTACCAGGCCGATTCGAACAAGCAGCATCTGGCCGAACTGGCCGTCTCGCTGCCCGGCGTGGACCAGGAAAAGTACAAGGCCGACATCGAGCGCTACAAGACCGAAAAGGAAGGCGTCAAGAAGGAAAGCGAAGCGCTCGAAGCCAAGGTCGAAGAGTTGAACAAGCAATCCGAAGAACAGATGCACCATCACCACCTGTGGGCACGCGCCACTACGGCCGAGCAGATCGCCATCTCGCTGGCGGCGATTGCCTTGCTGACAAGGAAGAAGTGGTTGCAGTTTGCGGCTTATGCCGTGGCCATCTTCGGTACCGGCGTGGGGATTTTCGCGTTCCTGCAAGGCTGAGATTCGAGCTGGTTAAGGTCGTTGGTTCGAGTCCAATCGCGCCTACCCGTCTGTCCATGCCCTCCTCTTCCCGAGGAGGGCATTTTCATTACATTTCCGTGACACCATAAAACCAAAGATTTCCGCACGCGCCGCCCCATTTCTGCGAGAATGCGGTCTTTGAAAACCCCGCTGTTGCGCGCAGTTGCAACGTTCCCCCGGAGACCCCATGAAATTCCGTTTCCCCATCGTCATCATCGACGAAGACTTCCGCTCTGAAAACACGTCCGGGCTGGGCATTCGCGCCCTGGCCGATGCCATCGAACAGGAGGGGATGGAAGTGCTGGGCGTGACCAGCTATGGCGACCTGTCGCAGTTTGCCCAGCAGCAATCGCGCGCCTCGGCCTTCATCCTCTCGATTGACGATGAAGAGTTCGGCGACGGTTCGTTCGAGGAAACCGACTATGCACTGAAGTCGCTGCGCGCCTTCGTCGAGGAAATCCGCTACAAGAACTCGGACATCCCGATCTACATCTACGGCGAAACGCGCACCTCGCGCCACATCCCGAACGACATCCTGCGCGAACTGCACGGCTTCATCCACATGTTCGAGGACACTCCCGAATTCGTGGCGCGCCACATCATCCGCGAAGCCAAGTCCTACCTCGACAGCCTGTCGCCGCCCTTCTTCCGCGCGCTGGTGCACTACGCGCAGGACGGTTCCTATTCCTGGCACTGCCCGGGCCACTCGGGCGGCGTGGCCTTCCTGAAGTCGCCGATCGGCCAGATGTTCCACCAGTTCTTCGGTGAAAACATGCTGCGCGCCGACGTCTGCAATGCCGTGGAAGAACTGGGCCAGTTGCTCGACCACACCGGCCCGGTGGCGGCAAGCGAACGCAATGCGGCGCGCATCTTCAATGCCGATCACTGTTTCTTCGTCACCAACGGCACCTCGACCTCGAACAAGATGGTGTGGCACTCCACCGTCGCCCCGGGCGACATCGTGGTGGTGGACCGCAACTGCCACAAGTCGATCCTGCACTCGATCATCATGACCGGGGCCATTCCCGTGTTCCTGATGCCGACACGCAACCACCTCGGCATCATCGGCCCGATCCCGCTTGAAGAATTCCAGCCCGAGAACATCCGCCGCAAGATCGAAGCCAATCCGTTCGCCCGTGAAGCGTTGAACAAGAAGCCGCGCATCCTGACGATCACGCAATCGACCTATGACGGCGTGCTCTACAACGTCAAGACCCTGACCGACCTGCTCGACGGCGAGATCGACACGCTGCACTTCGACGAAGCCTGGCTGCCGCACGCCACCTTCCACGACTTCTACCGCAACATGCACGCCATTGCGAAAGACCGCCCGCGCGCCAAGAAGTCGATGATCTTTTCCACCCAATCGACGCACAAGCTGCTGGCCGGCCTGTCGCAAGCCTCCCAGATCCTGGTGCGCGAGTCGGAAGAGGTCAAGCTCGACAAGGGCGCGTTCAACGAAGCCTACCTGATGCACACCTCGACGTCGCCGCAATATTCGATCATCGCTTCGTGCGACGTCGCTGCGGCCATGATGGAAGCGCCCGGCGGCACGGCGCTGGTGGAAGAAAGCATCCTGGAAGCGATGAACTTCCGCCGCGCCATGCGCAAGGTGGACGAGGAATGGGGCCAGGACTGGTGGTTCCAGGTCTGGGGCCCGGAAGAGATTTCCGACGACGGCATCGGTTCGCCCGACGACTGGCTGATCCGCGCCGAAGACAGCTGGCACGGCTTCGGCAAGCTTGCGCCGGGCTTCAACATGCTCGACCCGATCAAGGCCACCATCGTCAACCCGGGCCTGTCCATCGACGGGCAATTCGGCGAAACCGGCATTCCGGCATCCATCGTCACCAAGTATCTCGCCGAACACGGCGTGATCGTGGAGAAATGCGGCCTGTATTCGTTCTTCATCATGTTTACCATCGGCATCACCAAGGGCCGCTGGAACACGCTCCTGACCGCCTTGCAGCAGTTCAAGGACGACTACGACAAGAACCAGCCGGTGTGGCGCATCCTGCCCGAATTCGCCCAGGCCAACCCGCGCTATGAAGGCGTGGGCCTGCGCGACCTGTGCCACCAGATCCACAGCTTCTACAAGGCCTATGACGTGGCGCGCCTGACCACGGAAATGTACCTGTCCGACATGCAGCCGGCGATGAAGCCTTCCGACGCCTTCGCCAAGATGGCCCACCGCGACATCGAACGTGTCGCCATTGACGACCTCGAAGGCCGCGTCACCGCCATCCTGCTGACGCCTTACCCGCCCGGCATCCCGCTGCTGATCCCGGGTGAACGCTTCAACAAGACCATCGTGGACTATCTCAAGTTCGCGCGTGACTTCAACGAGAAGTTCCCCGGCTTCGAGACCGACGTGCACGGGCTGGTGCGCCATGAAGTCGATGGCAAGCGCGGGTATTTTGTCGATTGCGTGAAGCAGGTGGCCTGAGGCCAGGCTATAACGAACGTTTCCCGGCGCAGTCTGATGCGCCGGGAAAGTCTCTTACACAAATAAGCGGTTGGGATAATTTGGCAGGTCCTTGAAGCCGATAATGCCATGCATGGTCTGCACGATATTGATGCCAACTGGACGAAACAATGCAGCCAATGCGGTAAGCGAAAAGATTGAAATATGGCCGTTGCGCGGGGCCACATACCAGGAGTTCAAGGCCTCTGCCGTCACGGGCTCCGCCAATAGCCCGGTCGCTATCCAGAGCATGCCATGCTCGCCCAGATGGCGCGCCATGAAGCTGGTCAATTCGCCGAGATCATGGCAATGCTCGACGACTTCAATCGCAATGATGAAGTCGTACTGCCCCTCAGGTTCCTTTGCAATGTCGGCCCGGTAGGCATCATAGGACGTAAGATTGAACCCTGTGTCCAGCAGCGCCAGGCCGGTCGGTCCGGGGTTTCCACCTGCGCCGAAATCGAGGATGCGGATCTGTGATTGGCTGCCGTCGAGCAGGGCGGAGATGAATTTTCCGCTCTCGTAGGCGGGCGTTTCCTGCGGCGGCACATCATCCCTGCCATAAACCTGTGGGTCCGCAATGCGATAATCGTCGTTGTAAATCTCGCGTCGAAAATCCTCCGCCGACCAATGATCCATGTGATTGGTAAAGGTGAAGCTGCAGCGTTCGCATGACCAGTACGGAATCTGCAGCGGCGAAACCGGGAAAGTACGGCCCTCGATGCGGTCCATGCAGCACTTGTTGAAGTCGAGGCTACCCAGATAGTGGGCCTGACCCTGACAACATTTACATTCGATAGGCAATATCGATTCCACTGCAAACCTCTTCCATATATGGCAATGACGCATTCCCGAGCGGTTTATGATTACATGAAATCGAGGCCGCGAGCAAGGCTCCTCTCTTGTGCCAACGCATAAAAAAGCCGGCCCTAGGCCGGCTTCAGGCATGTGTCAAGCAGACGATCAATATTCCACAAACACCACCGTAGTCCGTGCCGGCACCGTGAATGTGCCGCTGGAACTGGCATAAGTCGCCGTGCGTGCCAGGCTGTCGGCAGACGACATCTGCATCATCGGATGCAGGCCCAGGCTCTTGCCCTGCAGGCCATTGATGGCAATCGTCTTGGCCACCTTGTCGACATTGAACAGCACCACCACGCTCTTGTAGCGCGCGCCAGGGTAAGGTGTGGGCTTCATGCCATCGATACGCTCGACGATCAGGCCCGGCACCTGATTCGCACCGGTGTTGTAGAACGTCAGGCGGCTCATCACGTCGGCACCTGTGCGCAGGCGGAACAGGGTGGTGTCGTTGCGGATGGCGAGCAGTTCGCGGAAATAATCGCTCGCGCTCTGGATCGCCGCGCTGTTAGGCTTGATCAGCGGGTTGGTCAGGATGGGCGACATCAGGCTCCAGTTACCCTGGTTAGACGCCGCCGGCGGCAGGCCGACACCGAAATTGTTCGACTGGTAGCTGAAGTCGAGCACGTTGAACCAGTCACCGGAGTTATAGCTGTTCTGGTCCAGCGACTTGGAACGCAGCATGTCCTGCCCGGCATGGAAGAATGGCACGCCCTGTGAAAACATGTTGATTGCCGCGCCGATGTTCTGCACCCGCACGCGGTCGGCCAGGGTCGAATTGGCCGGCATCTTGTAGGTGTTCAAGTCGAACAGCGTCTGGTTGTCGTGCGCTTCGATGTAATTGATCGTCTCGCCCGGGTCCCTGGTGTAGCCGGCTGGCTGACCGAAATAATCGATCTGGGCATTGGTTTTCACCGCACCTGTGTGGTCGGTAAAGCTGTAGTCGCGGATGGTGCCGGACAAGGCCACACGCACCAGGTCGCCCAGGTTGAGCAAATCATCCACGGTCTGGGTTGAAAGCGCCGTCGGGTCATAAAAGGCCCCGTTGATGAAGCCCTGTTGCGAAACCAGCGCATTGCCGCCGTCGCAGCAGCCGCCGCCGCGCACGGTATCGCGGATGCGGTCATTGAACGAACCGATGCCGGTGCCATAGAGGTTGGCCTGGCGTGCCTGCACGAAGCGCGCATCGTTGGCCACCATGCCGAAATTCCAGCCCTCGCCATAGAGATAGACATGGTGCCCGGCTGCCTGGTCGAGCGACTGCTGGATTTGCTGGATCACGGACAGCGGCGCGAAGCTCATGATATCGAAGCGGAAGCTGTCGACCTTGTATTGCACGGCCCAGGTCTTGAGGGTATCGGCCATCAGCCTGGCCATCATGGCGTTTTCGGCGGCCGTGTCGGCGCAGCAGCTGTCGTTGCCAATGCTACCGTTCGAGGTCAAGCGGTAGTAGTAAGTCGGCACGATCTTGTCGAGCGTGGAATCGGTGCCCTGTTGCGAATCGCTGGTGTGGTTATAGACCACGTCCATCGTCACGTGCAGGCCGACCTGGTGCAGCGACTGCACCATGGAGCGGAATTCCCTGACGCGCACGCTGCCGTCGTTGGCATCGGTGGCATAGCTGCCTTCCGGGGCGCCATAGTGGAACGGGTCATAACCCCAGTTGAAGCAATCGGTGTCGCCTGCCGCCACGGCAGCGGCCTGCTGTGCAGTCGAGTCTGCGGCGGCATTCGGAATGCCTGGCGTGACGCAACCGGCTTCGTTGACGCTGGAAAAGTCGAAGCTGGGCAACAGGTGGATATGCGTCAGGCCAGCGCGCTGCAGCGCTTCCAGGTGGCGCATGCCGTTCGAGTGCAGGTCGGTGAAGGCCAGGTACTTGCCGCGGTGCGCCGCCGGCACGCTCTGGTCACTCGCGCTGAAATCGCGGATGTGCAATTCATAGAGCGAGATATCGGTAGGGCTTTGCGGTTCGGCCACCGGTTGCCTATCCCAGAACACGGGTTTCAGCGCGGGGCTGTCGAGATCGCCGACGAAACTGTGCACGCCATTGGCATTCAAGCTGACCGAATAGGGGTCGGTCACTTCATTGGTCACGACCGTATTGCCGGCCCAGCGCGACAAGACCTTGACCGTGTAGGTGTAGTAGCTGCGGTTGGTCCAGTTTGCATTGGGTGCGTCAAAGCTCCAGACACCGCTGGACGCATCCCTGGCCATCGGGTAGCTGGTGGCCGTGGCGGCCTTGGCGTCGGCATAAATGTTGAGCGACACCGATTGGGCGGTTGGCGCCCACAGCGCAAAGCTGGGGCGTTGCCCGCGTGGGAAGCTCAGGCCAAGTTGATGCGGTGCGGCCTTGGCGGCAAACAGGTCGTCGAGCATGCCGGCGATCTGCAGCGACGTCACTTGCACAATATTGCCGCTGCCATCGAATTGCGCAATGGCGAATTGCCCGCTCAGCTTGCCCGCCACGGTGGCGGCATCGGCCGGCGCCAGTGTCAGGGCCGTGGCACTCGCCACATACGGGAACTTCGTCTGCAAGGCCGAAGACAGGCTGCCCGTGATGTTCACGGGCACGCTGCCGTCGGCCCCGGTCACGCCGCTGCTGTTCGAGCTCAAGCCGCCATTGGCAGCGTAATACAGCCGATAGCTGCCCGACGCGGGAGCACCGGGCCAGGCGATGGTATTGCCGGACAACCAGAGCGCCTGTGCTTGGTTGAGGTTGCCATAAGTGAGCGCAGGCGGCGAGGAATAGATGGTGCAGTCGTTCTCCAGCATCCAGACTTCCTGCCCGGCCGTGGCGATGTCGGCGGCGAAGTTTTCCGACTGGTCGCCCTGGCAATTCTTGTTGCCGCTGGCGTCCGTCACCAGGAACCAGATCGCGCTCTTGCTGGTGTTGACAGGAATATCGACGTAGCCGCCGAAGCTGTCGGTATTGTTGAACAGGAAGCGGTCCACGATCCAGGTGACATCCGGCACCAGCGGGCCATCCCAGGAATAGACGCCATAGCCGTCGTACACACCCGCCGCACGGTGGAAATGCATGCGGATATTCGCCGCAGGTGCGGCCGGCGCCGTAGTCTTGACCGACATGCGCTTGTCGGCAGCCTGGGCCGTGCCGATTGCCCCGCTGTCATCACCACCGCCACAGCCAGCCAGTGCCAGCGCACAGCCCAATGCCCCCACAGCGCGCCGCCAATGCCGGCGCCATCCATCACCTGAAACCATCACCTGTCTCCTTGTTATTGTGAATAGGGTATCTAGTTGAATTTCTGATTTCGACACCTTGAATTTGTAATATAACTACTTACTTTTTCATTTTCACATCGAAATAAGGGATTATCAATAGGCAAATCATTGAATATTTATTGTTTTTCGAAAATTAAATCAATTACAGCACAGCTTGTTATTGATTCCACACAAGGTAATTTGACTACAAAAAGTGATGTAGTCGAAGCAGGCAAGGCCAATCCGGAACCGCAATGACGAACACAATCACCAAAAATTCCGTTGTGATAAATGCACGTGACTTGCGCCGCACTCATCCGCTACAATCCGCAACGATGAGTTTCTCAAGCTTCATCCGCATGAGAAACCTGCCCACCGCGTCACGAACGGAGAGATTCTATTGAGCACTGCGCCTACCGGATTCCCGCTTCCCCCCAATGCTCAACCCATGATGTAAGCCACGCGGACTTTTCACACCATGCAACTCAACGAACAACAGGTGCTGGCGCTCGCACCGGATAGCGCATCGGCTGCCAACGGGCGCAAGCTTTCTGCTGCAGCCAACTGGTCCAACCTGGGCAAGAGTGCACGCGCCCTTTGGGGCGAATGCAAGGGCAGCGGTGCCAAGCCTTACCAGGTGCGGGTTGACCTGTCCGATTTCGCCAGCAAGTGCACCTGCCCCAGCCACAAATTCCCGTGCAAGCATGCGCTGGGCTTGCTGGTGCTGACCGCCAACCAGCCGGCCCAGGTCGGCGACGCCGCCGAGCTGGAATGGGTGGCGGAATGGCTGGACAAACGCTCCGACAACGCAGCAAAAAAAGAAGCGCGTGCCATCGCCAAGGCGGAAGCACCGGTCGACGAAGTCGCCCAGAAAAAACGCGCCGAAAAACGCGACACCCGCGTGCGCGACGGCCTGGCGGCATTCCAGGTCTGGCTGGAAGACCTGGTGCGCAACGGCATGGCCCGCCTGCCGGCCGAAGGACCGCAGATCTGGGAACAGCAAGCCGCACGCCTGGTCGATGCCCAGGCACCGGCCCTGGCCGCGCGCGTGCGCCTCTTGGCCGACCTGCCCGGCGGTGCGCCCGACTGGCCCGAGCGGCTGCTGGGCGAACTGGGCCGCATGGCCCTGGCCTTGCGCGCGCACGAAAGGCTGGAAGAACTGGCGCCGGCGATGCAGCAGACCGTGCGCCAATACCTCGGCTACACGCTAAGGGAAGAAGACGTGCTGGTCCAGGGTGAAAGCCTGCGCGACAGATGGCAAGTGATCGGCCAGGCCAACGAGGAAGACGACAAGGTGCGCATCCAGCGCACCTGGCTCGTGGGCGAGCAAAGCGGGCGGCCGGCATTGCTGCTGCAATTCGCCGCCGGGACGCAAAACTTCGCCTCGTCCTGGCTGCCCGGCACCGCCTTCGAAGCCGATCTGGCCTATTGGCCGGGCGCCCTGCCCCAGCGCGCCATGCTCAAGGGGCAGGCCGCGCCGCTGCCGGTGCCGCAAGTTTTTCCCCATGGCGTAAGCATTACTGAACTGCTGGACCAATCCGCCACCATGCTCTCGCACAACCCCTGGCTTGACCGCCATGCTGCTGTCTTGCGTGGCGTGGTGGCCAAGCACGCTGACGGTCAATGGCAGGTGGTCGATGAAGCCGGCCTGGCATTGCCGCTCCATGGCGAACATCACTGGCTCTGGCTTGCCCTGGGCGGCGGCCAACCCGGTGACGTGGCCGTGGAATGGGATGGCCACCGTGCGCGGGCGCTAGGCACTTATGCCGGCGGCCGCTACTTTGCCCTCGGAGGTGCATGATGCAGCAACTCGTCAGCCTGGCCCTGATCGGCACCGCCAATGCCGCGCAAGACCCCGCATCCGATGCCGCATTCGATCTGCTATACCCATTGATCCCCGAAGGCGGCCGTGAACAAAGGCTGTTGTGGCTGGCCGGCAGCGCCGCCGTCTACGCGCGCGCCGGAGCTCTCGCCGCCACCGCCAGCCGGCCTGCTGTGGCCCCCGACGACAGCCTGCCACAAGCCCCGGCAGGTACCACGCCGCTCTTGAAGTCGGCCATCGATGGCGAACTCGATGCGCTCGCCACCTGGATGGTGCAGCGCCTGCAACAAGCCGGCGTGCGCCTGCCCGACGCGCTGCTGCCTGCGGCACTCGGCCAGCGCGACAGCAAGGACGCCACCCTTTGGCTGCCGGTACTGGGCGAACGCGGCCGCTGGCTGGCACAGCAAAACCCGGCATGGAGCAAACTGCTCGACAAGGCCGCTGCAGCCGCCGCAGCCGATGAAGCCGACCTGCTGCAAACCTGGGAAGAAGGCAACACCGCCCAGCGCCGCGCTGCCCTGCTGGCGCAACGCCGGCGCGACCCCGCCGTCGCACGCGGCTGGGTCGCCACCACGCTGCCCAAGGAAAAGGCCGACTTGCGCCAGCAATGGGTGGAAGCGCTGGAAACCGGGCTGAACCACGACGACGCCGACTTGCTCGAACGGCAGCTGGACGACCGCAGCCAGGGCGTGCGCGCCGCCGCTGCGGCGCTGCTGGCGCGCCTGCCGGCGTCCGCCTGCGCCACCAGGCTGCGCGATCGCGCCCTCGCCTGCGTGCAATGGCAAACCGGCGCCAAGCCCTCGGGCCTGGGCAAGCTGGCTGCCATGGTGGGCATGGGCGGCGCCTTGCAATTGCAGGTCGAACCGCCGGCCGAATTGGCCAAGGACTGGGAGCGCGACGGCATCGTCGCCAACCCACCCGCGGGCGAAGGCAAACGCGCCTTCTGGCTGCGTCAGTTGCTGGGCTTGATCGATCCCGGGCTGTGGAGCGACACGGCAGCGAGCAGCGCCGCGGAGCTGCTGCCTACTATACAAAAAAACGAATGGGCCGAAGCACTGCTGCATGGCCTGGCCGCTGCCACGCGCCGCTTCGGCAATGCCGATTGGGCCGCCGCCCTCCTGGCGCTGCAGGCGTCCGCACCGCTGAAGTACCTGGAGCAATACGAAGCGGGCATGTGGCAAACCCTGCCCGACACCACGCGGCACGCCACGATCAAAACCCGCCTGGCCGCGGGCGACCTGCAAGGCGCGCTCGATGGTTTGCGCCACAGCAGCGCCCCCTGGCCTGAGGAATTGAGCGTACAGACCGTCGCCCTGCTCACCCGCGTCAAGCCGGCCAACACCGTGCACGATGTGTTCCAGGGCCACATCCAGGCGCTCGAGCAATGCCTGATCCAGGGCGCCGACGCCACGCTGCCCGCACTGGCCGCACCCGTGCGCGACTACCAGGCCGCCGCCGCACAATTCCAGGACTGGTCAGCCTCCATGCGCACCCGGCTGGCTGACCGCCTTGCCACCCTATACGAAGCCAAACTGCAATTCATCAAGGAGATGCCGCTGTGAATGCCAACACGAATGCCGTCCTGCGCCAACACGCCGAAGTGCAATATGCCCAGGAACTGGAAGAACTGGCCAAGCAGGACAAGAAAGACCGTCCCAAAAACTGGCGCCTCTCGCCCTGGGCCGTCAAGACCTACCTGCTGGGCGGCAAGCTCGACAATGGCTTTGAAGTCAGCGCCAAATACATCGGCAGCCCGCGCCTGATCGAAATCGCCGTCGCCACGCTGGCCACCGACCGCGCACTCTTGCTGTACGGCGTGCCCGGCACCGCCAAGAGCTGGGTGTCGGAACACCTGTCGGCCGCCATCAGCGGCGACTCCACGCTGCTGATCCAGGGCACGGCCGGCACCGACGAAAGCGCGCTGCGCTACGGCTGGAACTACGCCAAGCTGCTGGCCGACGGCCCGTCCGAAGGCGCACTCGTGTCCAGCCCCATGTTGAAGGCCATGCGCGAAGGCAAACTCGCGCGCCTCGAAGAAATGACCCGCGTGCCGAGCGAAGTGCAAGACACGCTGATCACGCTGCTGTCGGAAAAGACCCTGCCGATTCCCGAACTCGGTACACAGGTGCAAGCGGCACGCGGCTTCAACGTGATCGCCACCGCCAACAACCGCGACAAGGGCGTCAATGAAATGTCGTCCGCGCTGATGCGCCGCTTCAACACCGTCATCCTGCCCACGCCGGACAGCTTCGAGGAAGAAGTGGCGATTGTCAGCAAGCGCGTGGCCGAACTGGGCCGCGCACTGGAACTGCCGGCTGAAAAACCGGCACTCGAAGAAGTGCGCCGCGTGGTGGCCGTGTTCCGCGAACTGCGCAACGGCATCACCGAAGACGGCAAGACCAAGCTCAAGTCGCCTTCGGGCACGCTGTCCACAGCCGAAGCGATTTCCGTGCTGGGCCACGGCATGACCATGGCCGGCTATTTCAGCGATGGTGTGCTGCGCGCACCGGACCTGGCCGCCGGCATCACCGGCGCCATCGTCAAGGACCCGGTACAGGACAAGCTGGTCTGGCTCGAATACCTCAAGACCGTGGCCAAGGAACGCGAGGGCTGGAAAGACCTGTACCGCGCCTGCATGGACGTGGCATAAGGCCGATGCCGATCTCCTACTACGGCATCCGCCACCACGGCCCGGGCTGTGCACGCGCGCTGGAAGCGGCGCTGGCGGCGCAGCGGCCCGACATCGTGCTGCTCGAAGGCCCGCCCGAAGCCGACGGCCTGATCGCACTGGCGGCCGACGAGGCCATGCAACCGCCCGTCGCCCTGTTGGTCTATCCGGCCGACGCACCGCGCCATGGCGTGTTCTATCCGTTCGCCGAATTCTCGCCCGAATGGCGTGCCATCCGCCACGCGCTGGCACGCAACGTACCGCTCTGGTTCATCGACCTGCCGCCGACGCATGGCTTTGCCGAAACCATGGCGCAAGAAGCGGCAGAATCGGCGAATGAGTCGGCAAACGAATCGGCGCCGCTCGACGAGAGTGCAGAAACCGAGAACACCGACGCGGAAACCATGGCCTCCTGGCGCATGGACCCAATCGGCGAACTGTCGCGCGCTGCCGGCTATGACGACCATGAACTGTGGTGGGAAGTCGAAATCGAGCAGCGGCGCGATGCCACCCAGCTGTTCGCCGCCATCGCCGAAGCCATGACCGCGCTGCGCGAACATGCGCCGCCGCCCGATGCGCGGGAAGCCAAACGCGAAGCCCACATGCGCAGCCGCATCCGCGAAGCGCAAAAGGCCGGGCACGACAACATTGCCGTGGTGTGCGGCGCCTGGCACGTGCCGGCGCTGGCGCAAGCCGTGCCGCAAAAGAATGACCAGGCCCTGCTCAAGGGCTTGCCCAAAACCAAGGTCAACGCCACCTGGGTACCCTGGAGCGACGACCGGCTGGCATCAGCCAGCGGCTATGGCGCCGGCGTCACCTCGCCGGGCTGGTACCGCCACCTGTGGGAATGCCAGGAACAGGCCGGCTTGCGCTGGGTCTCGCGGGCGGCACGGCTGCTGCGCGAACAGGGCATCGATGCCTCTTCGGCCAGCGTGATTGAAACGGTGCGCCTGGCCGACACGCTGGCAGCCCTGCGCGGCCTGCCCCTGCCCGGCCTGGCCGAGCAGCGCGAAGCCATGCTGACGGTACTGTGCCATGGCGAGCCGGCACCGCTGTCGCTGATCCGGCGCGAACTGGAAATCGGCAACCGCCTGGGCAGCGTGCCCGAAGCCGCGATTGCCGCGCCGCTGCAACGCGACCTGGAAGCGCAGCAAAAGACGCTGCGCCTGAAAGCCACCACCGAAATCAAGCCGCTCGACCTCGACCTGCGCGAAGACGGCGGCCGTGAACGCAGCCGCCTGCTGCATCGCCTGCGCCTGTTGCGCGTGAACTGGGGCACCCTGCAGAACGACAACAACAAGAGCGGCACCTTCCGCGAAAGCTGGCAATTGCAATGGCAGCCCGAACTGGCGGTCGATTTGATCGGCGCCAGCCGCTACGGCAACACCATCGAGGAAGCCGCATCGAACAAGCTCAGTGAAGCAGCACACGCCGAAGCGCAACTGCCGGCCCTGACCGCGATGCTCGACGACGCCGTGCTGGCGCGCCTGCCGCAAGCCGTCCTGGTGCTGCTGGCCGCGGTGCAAAACCAGGCCGCCATCTCGGCCGACGTCACGCACCTGATGCAGGCGCTGCCGCCCCTGGTACGTGTGGCGCGCTACGGCGACGTGCGCGGCACCGAAGCCGGCAGTGTCGAACCGATCGTGGTGGGACTGGTTGAACGCATCACCGTGGGCCTGACGCCGGCTGCCAGCAATATCGACGAAGCCGCTGCCGACGCCCTGATCACATGCATAGACGGCGTGCAACTGGCACTCGATACCCTGGACCGGCAAGACCTGCGTGAAGACTGGTTCGACTGCCTGGCGCGCCTGGCCGAACTCGATACCGCCGCCCCGGCCGTGCGCGGCTTTGCCGTGCGCCTGGCCTTCGACCGCCAGCGCGTGACGGCCGAAGACCTGGCAACACGGGCCCGGCTCGCCCTGTCGGCCGCAGTCAAGCCGGCCGACGCCACCTCCTGGCTGACCGGGCTGTTGCGCGGCAGCGGCTTGCTGCTCCTGCAGCACGACACGCTATGGCGCGTGATCGATGCCTGGATGGCGTCGCTGCACCATGACGACTTCCTTGAACGGCTGCCCTTGCTGCGGCGCGCCTTCGCCGGCTTCAACCCGGGCGAACGGCGCCAGATGGGCGACATGGTCAAGCGCCTGGACGGCAAGCAGGCCGCGCCCAAGGCCGACCTGGCACTCGACCAAGAACGTGCCAAACGCACACTGCCCGTGCTGGGGGCCATCCTTGGCGCCGCTGCAAAAACGGAGGCCGCATGAACCCCATGGAAAAAGAAACCGACCGCATGCAGCGCTGGCGCCTGGTGCTGGGCGACGCAGCGCAGGAAAGCTGCGGCGTCAGCCTCTCGGGCGACCTGCAGCGTGCCGACGCGGCACTCGGTGCGCTGTACGACAGCGAACGCAGCGGCAGCCTCGGCCCCAGCCAACCCAATGTGGCACGCTGGCTGGGCGACATCCGCGAATTCTTCCCCACCTCGGTGGTACAGGTGATGCAGCAGGATGCACTGACGCGATTGAACCTGCAACAGATGCTGCTGGAGCCGGAATTGCTGGAAACCGTCGAAGCCGACGTGCACCTGGTTGCCAGCCTGATGTCGCTCTCGCGCGTCATGCCGGCCAAGACCAAGGACACGGCACGGCGCGTGGTACGGCGCGTGGTCGAGGAACTGGAAAAGCGTTTGAAAGAACCGATGCGCCAGGCCATTTCGGGCAGTTTGAACAAGGCCGAACGCAACCGCCGCCCGCGCCTGAACGAGATCGACTGGCACCGCACCATCCAGGCCAACCTCTCGCGCTACCTGCCCGAGAAGCGCACCGTGATCGCGGAAAAACTGATCGGCCATGGCCGCAAGCGCAGCGCCCTGCGCGACGTGGTGCTGTGCGTGGACCAGAGCGGCTCGATGGCAGCCTCGGTGGTCTACGCCGGCATCTTCGCCGCCGTCATGGCCTCGTTGCGCGCCGTGAAAACCCGCATGGTGGTGTTCGACACCGTGGTGACGGACTTGAGCGAAGAAGCCGAAGACCCGGTCGACCTGCTGTTCGGCGTGCAACTGGGCGGCGGTACCGACATCAACCGCGCGCTGACCTATTGCCAGCAAGTGATAGACCGCCCCGACAAGACCGTGCTGGTCTTGATCACCGACCTGTATGAAGGCGGCCCACCGGCCGAGATGCTGAAGCGGGCCGCGGCGCTCAAAGCAGCCGGCGTCAACTTCATCTGCCTGCTGACATTGTCCGACAACGGCGCACCGGGCTACGACCACCACAATGCCCAGCGCTTCGCCGCGATGGGCATTCCGGCCTTTGCCTGCACGCCGGATTGCTTCCCCGAATTGATGGCGGCGGCAATCCAGAAGCAGGACATCAACCTGTGGGCGGCGAAACAGGGTTTCGTGACCAACCGCAGCTGAGGTCGAAGCTTCAAAAAAGAAACGGGAGCAAATCTGCTCCCGGTTCCATTTACCGGTTCCAGCCTTCTTACCAATCCTTGTTGGTCGGTCCTTCAGCCTTCTTCGGCGCCTGCATCGGCGCATCGTCGTCGTTCCTTGCACGCTTGCCGCCACCGCTTGCGGGCTTCGCGTCAGCCACCACGGCGGGCTTGGCCGCCAGTGCTTCATGCAAGACCAGCGAACCCGGCGCCACGCCGTCGAGCTTTTGCTTGACGTTTTCCAGCACACCGTAAGACATGTTCGGCGTCACGCGGTTGATCACCACTTCACAGCAGGGCGATTCCATGCGGCCCAGCGACTGGCCGGTTTGCGGGTCTTTCAACTCCTTGCCTTCCAGGTAGACCGCATAACGGTTGCCTTCGGCCAGTGCGCTGCCGCCCTGGCTGAGCACCACGTTGTCGCCATCACGTTCGACGATGGTCACCGGGAAGGTGCGCAACAGGATCGCTTCGACCGTCTTCTTGATCGCATCGGCTTCCATGCCCTTGACGGTGCTGTTGGCATCGAAACCCGTGCCCAGCGTGGTCGGCTCGATCGATGGCGCCGTGCCCTGCAGCGTGCCCGACTGGAAGATCTGGCGCGTGGTCAGGTTGATCATGCGTTGCGAAATCGACCAGCCGCCCGAATAGCTGACCAGTTCGCGGCTCGAGGTCTGCAACTGGCGTGCATGGCGCTCATAGCTGAAGTCGTTGATCACGCCGATCCACACCAAATCCGCACTCAGGGCCTGGCCCAGCTTGGCCACGTCGTTGCTGTTGGTCTGGCCCGAATTGATCATGTCGAGTTCGTTCTGGATTTCGCCGTCGAACTGGCGGTCCAGCACGGTGAAGCGCCCGGTCTGGGTCAGCGCGTCAACCAGTTGCTGGTGCAGCAGGTTCAGCACTTCCTGGGCCGGCACGGCGCGGCCGCCGATATTGAAGCTCTGGCGGTTGGTGTACATCGGCGCCACCACCACCTTGATCTTGCCGGCGTCGGCCGGAGCCTTGAACTTGGCGATCTGCGCTTCAATGTCGACCGAGTACGGGCCGCCCTGGGTCGCCGGCGGCGTGAGCTTGACCACCTTGAACGAGGAGATCAAGCCATGCGATTCGGTGACGATCATGTTGGCAAAGCCCTGGCCCTGCACGTTCGCCGTGGCGGTGGCGCTGTCGGTGCCCTGGGCCGATTGCACGTCAACCTGGGCCGTGGCATGTGCCACCATGTCGAGGTTGGCTGAAGCGGCATCAACACGGGTGCCATTGACCTGCATCACCGCGGTCTTCAAGGCGTCGTTGATGGCGGCACCGGGCGTGATGCCGGCACCGGTGGAATTGACCTTGACCTGCTCAACCTTGCCCACATCGGGCAGGTTGGAACCGGCAGCAGGTGCTGCTGCAGGCGCGGCTGAACCAGCCGATGCGGCGGCAGGCAGCGGTGCAGCGGAGGATGCGGGGGCCGATGCATTGTTCTGGCCGCTGCCGCCGAGCTTGTCGCAGCCGGCGAGAGCCAATGCCAGCAAGCCCGAGACAAACAAACGATTCATGATTGAGTTCCTGAAAAAGAAAACTGCCTGCATCCGTCAAGCGAAAGCAGGCAGTTCATGTGCATGCGTGGATTACAGCAGCGCGGTCGCGTCGCTGGCTTCCTTCGGCACGGGGATGTTGTTGCTTTGGGCGAAAGTGATCGCAGCCTTCAGCGTGGTGCCGAGGTTGACGATCGAGCCAGGCAGGCTCTTGACGACGTAACCAGCCGACAGGGCCGAAGCGCCGAGCGAGGAAATGCCGGGCTTGTAGCCGGACACGTCCTTCTTCATGTTGACGTAAAGGATGATGCCCTTGGACAGGTCGAGCAAGCCCTGGCCAAATTGCTTCTTGGCATTGGCGTCCATCACGACCTTCTTGTCGTTCATCTTGTCTTGCAGTGCCTTGCTGCTGTCGGTCTGGATCTTGCCGGCTTCTTCCAGGTTGTCCTTGGTGGCGCCGTCGGTCAGGTTCTTGGACTCGAGTGCAGCCTTGTCGCCTTCGTCCTTCAAGCCCACTGCCGTCAGCATGTTGCCCTGTGCGCTCAGCACGCTGCGGTCACCGGCAACATATTCCGTGACGATCTGTTCCGACGACACGGAGCCGCCGCCACCGCCGCCGAGCTTGCCCAGGCCGCCCAATTGTGCCGAAGCGAAGCCCGACGCTGCCAGTGCAGCAATACCGACGACCAGCTTGATGTGTTTAGCGTTCATATCCCTATATTCCTTCTGGTTTGCGATGCGCCATGATGGCGCGTTGATGACGCACCTGCCCGCAGCAACGCGGCTTTGGGCAGGCGATACGAAAATGTTTAATGGATGCCGGCCACGTTGAGGCGGCTCACGACTTCACGCGCAGCAGCCATCGAGGCATCCTTCAGGGCCTTGCCCTGCGCCACGTCGCTGGTGGCACCCAGGCCGCTGTATTGCACCGGCGGGACGGACGCCACTTCACGCGGCAGGTTGCCGGTCAAATCCAGCACGCGGCCCGTGACGGAAACCGTCACGCGCTGCAGGCCGGTGGCGGGGTCGGGCGCAGCCGGGCCGACGTTGAACGTGGCCAGCACCAGGTATGGCACCTGCGCCTTGTGCAGCGAATTGACCATGCTGCGCAGCGTGGCCGGTGTCAGGTCGTCGCCGCGCGAATAGTCGCCCAGGACGGACTTCATGTCGCCGTCGGCCAGCACGAAGTCGGGGTCGGCCACCACGAAACCCGATTGCGAAAACACGCTCGTGACCGAAGTCTTCTGGTCCGTCATTGACAGCATGCGGTAACCGGTTTCGTCGGACTTCCTGGTGCGGCTGCCGCCGGTTTCGGTGTTGACCGACATCGTGGCCGATACGTTGGCGCTGCTCTGCACCGACGCGCTGGTGTTGACCTTGCCCTTGCGTACCGACTCACCTTCGCTGCCCTTGGTCTGTTCGGAACCCTGCATGCTGGCTTCGGCCGAAACACCATGGTGTTCGACCACGCGGTCGTCAAACTGCTTCACGCTGGCCACTTCGCGGCCGACGAACACATACACCATCTGCGACTTGGCAACCGGCGCGGCCAGGCCGGCGGCGCTATTGTTCTTCAGCGTGTTGCGCAGCTTGGCCAGGTTCAGTTCAACCTTCAGGGTCAGCGTGTACTTGTGGAAATTGGGGTCGTCCTGTTCGTTCAAGACCGTGGTGGTCATGACGAACTTGTCGAGGTTGGCCGCCACCTTGTCTTCGATCGATTCGAAGTTTTCGGCCTCGGATTGGCCGTTTTCGGCGTAATAACGTTCCACCGCCGCCACCTGGGCCTTGGTGTAAGCCTGGGCCTTTTCATTGGGGCCGACGGCGACTTGATACGTGATGGTGCCCACGCCCTTGGCCGTCACGATCTGCGACCAGGCCTGGGTGGTTGCCAGCAGCATGGCTGCCGACAGCAAGATTTTTTTGATCATGGTCTATCCCTTACTGAATACTATTGTTGATTACTGTCTTACTTGCAGGACTTGATGATGCGCCGCGTGGCGTCCATCTGCTTGTCCATATCCTTGGCCGATGCCGCCACGCCGATCCACTTCGGGTCGGCCGTGGGCGACTGCGCCACCGCGTCGCCGAACTTGATGAACAGGCCACGCAAGGCCGCCTCGAAAGCGGGGAAATCTTCCATCGTCAACTGGCTGGCCGGCACTACCTTGACTTCGCCGTTCTTCAGGTCGCTGTTGATGAAATTGGTGTTTTGCAGCGGCTCGTAAAAGCGCAGGCTGGTGTAGGCGCCGAACACATAGGAAGAGCCAAGGCTGCTTTCGCCGCTCTTGATCTTGGCGAACTTGTTCAGCTTGAGGTCGAACAGGTAGTCGCCCTCGCCCACGTTCAGGTCGATGTCACCCACATCCTGCAGGCGGAACGACATCACCGCCAGCGACTGCTTGTGGCTGGTCGGCGCCGGCAGCATGGGCACACCGAGCTTGGCCGAAATGATGGACGAGAAGGTGTCTGACACCAGGGTCTGCACCGTCTTCGGGTCCTTGCTCAAGCCTTCGGGCATCATGGCCAGTGCTTCCGGGCTGACCTGCACGTCATGCACCTGGATGTTGCGGTTGCCCGGCGCCGGCAGCGTGGCCGTGGCGATGCGTTTTTCAAAGATGGAAACCAGGCCGTTGTCGTCCTGTTCCGTCAGCAGGCGGTTGACCAGCCCGCTGATATAGTCCGGCCCGGGCTGGCCCGACGTGGCATCGAACAGGAAGGTGCTGATTGGGTAATTGCGGACGATGGTCTTGCTTTTGAAGTCGAAGATCAAGGCGTCGCCACGCAGGTTGACGAAGGTCTTGACGTAATTGCCGAAGGTTTCCGACGACACCGTTTCACCGGTCAAAACCAGCACCGCGATCAAAGCCTGGTCGCTGCCCTTGGTATTGATCAGGGTGTCGCTGGCGACAATGCCGAAGGCCGGATTGTTGATACCCTTGGCACGCTCATGCACCATGCCCATCAGCACGCCCTTGTCGCGCTGATTGATGGCATAGGTGTAGGGGAAACGGTTGACCGCAGTGCTGGCGTCTCCAGCGAAGGCGAAACCTGCAATCGCCACATCGGTGGCATGGGCTGGGGCGGCGAACAGGCCACCAAGGCAGAGGCAGCACAACACTGCCTTGCCCACGTTCTTGAGCGTTGAATTCACGCGTGTCTATCCCTGTACGACGACGAATAACTTGTTTTTATCCAGCTTGCCGATCCTGCCTGGCAAGCAATGAGACCACTTACTCCATATCAAAGTATAAACGAATAGAAAGAATGAAAACGTTGTCCGTTTGTAAAAATATTCGCATTTTGAGGAGGGATAATTACTTGACGACCCTGCCGATTTCGCATAGCCGGTGACCGGGAATCACGTTTCCTGCTACTCAGGCCGCTTCAGCCGCAATCTGGCGCAAGGCATTCTCGAACGCTTCGACCGGCTGGCCGCCCTGGATCAGGTGGCGTTCGTTGACGATCACGGCCGGCACGGCATTGATACCGTTGCGCTGGTAAAAAACTTCCTTCTCGCGCACGGCAGCCGCGAATTCGTCCGACGCCAGAATCTGCGCTGCGCGTTCACCATCGAGCCCCACCTCTTGCGCGGCCTGCTTCAACACGGCATGGTCGCCGGGGTTCTTGCCATCGGTGAAATAAGCCTTGAACAAGGCTTCCTTCAGCGCGATCTGCTTGCCCTGGCCTTCTTCATCGGCCCAATGCAGCAGGCGATGGGCATCGAACGTGTTATAGATGCGGCCGCGCGCCCCCATGTCGAAGGTGAAGCCCAGCGTTTCACCGCGTGCGCGGATCATTTCACGCGAGCCGGCAAACTGCTCGGGCGTGCCGCCATATTTTTGCACCAGATGTTCGGTGATGTCCTGCCCTTCGGGCACCATGTTCGGGTTCAGTTCGAAAGGCTGGAAGTGGATATCGAGCGCCACGTCCTTGCCCAGCCGTGCCGCAGCCTGCTGCAGCGATTTGAGGCCGATCACGCACCAGGGGCAGGAAACGTCGGAGACGAAGTCGATTTTAAGGCTTTGTGTCACAGCAATGGTCCTTACCGGAAATTAACCGCTTGATCATACCACCGCAGCAAAAAACGGCGGGTCTCATGGTCTGAGCCACATCAGGCTGCATGACCACCCGCGTTACCGTTTTTCGCCGTCAATTAACAAAGAGTTAATGTAATCATCTTGTCATCATTTATTGATAATGTTGCGCATTTTTTAAGCATTGCACCCATAAAACAGAGGAGAGAAGATGAGCAGGAAACTTTCGAAAGCCGGCGCGCTGGCCGCCGGTATCGCCGCCGCCTTGGCGGCCCTGTCGGCCCCGGCCCAGGCAGGCAACAATTTCTTCGACCTGGGCGACCTCGTCGTCACGGTCGAAGGTAATGGCGTGGTTGGCGCCACCTCGGGCAGCTACACCGACAACCAGGCTTCGCCCTTCACGCTGTTCCAATACCTGCCCAACGGCACCAGCAGCGCCACCTATGTCGACTCGCTGGTATTGCCGCAAGTGGCATCGGGCAACAACTTTGCCATCTCGGCTGAATATGGTTCGTCTTCCGAAGGTGCGATCCAGCTCTCAGGTAATGGCCAATACCTGACCGTGATGGGCTATGGCGTCAATGCCGCCGCCTTCAACGCCAACCCCTTCGCCTATGGCAACAATGCTGCGCTGGCCCAATCAAACAGCCTGACCGGCCAAACGGTTGCGGCCGTGCCGCGCGTGGTGGTCACCATCGACGGCAACGGCAACGTCAATTCCAGCACCGCCGTCTATAACGTCTTCAATGGCAACAACCCGCGCAGCGTCTACAGCGCCACGGGCAACACCTTCTACATCTCGGGCCAGGGCTCAAGCGGCGACAGCACCGGCGGCGTGTTCTACACCACCACGGGCAGCCATTCCGCCAGCGCCATCACCGGTCTCGACACCAGCGGCGGCACTGTCGCGCAAGACACGCGCAGCGTACAGATCATCAATGGCCAGCTCTACGTCTCGGTCGACTCCAAGGGCGGCAGCGGCAACGCGCGCAGCTACATCGGCACCCTGGGTACGGCGGGCAACCCGCCGACCTCGCTGGCCAACGGCGGCAACGGCCCGACCATGCTGACCGGCTTCGGCAACACCGGTGGCACCGGCAAGGAAGTCATTTCGGCGGCCAACACCAATGGCATCAACAAAGCCGGCCAGACCGTCAACCTGAGCCCGGAAGCGTTTTACTTCGCCAACGCCAGCACGCTCTACGTGGCCGACAGCGGTTCGCCCAAGAACAATTCGGCCAGCACCGCACTCGGCGACGGCGGCTTGCAGAAGTGGGTCAACAGCAAGGCAGACGGTTCCGGCACCTGGAGCCTGGCCTACACCATTTCGGCCGGCTTGAACCTGGTATCGAACACGGCATCGTCGGGCACCACGGGCTTGCTGAGCCTGACCGGCAAGGTCGTCAATGGCCAGGTCGAACTGTTTGCCACCAACTACACCGTGGGCGACACCGACAAGACCTACCTGTTCGGCATCACCGACACGCTGTCAGCCACCACCAAGCTCGGCGGCGAAGCCTTCTCCATCCTCGCCACCGCGCCGGCCGACTCCAACTTCAAGGGCGTTTCGTTCGCCCCGGTGTCGCCCGTGCCGGAACCCACGACCTACGCCATGTTCGGCGCAGGCTTGCTGATGATCTGGGTGGTGCGCCGCCGTCAAAGCCGTTAAACCGGCCACCAGGCTTTCACCTTTCCAGTCAAGGCCGCCCGCGGGCGGCCTTTTCATTTGCGCGACACGTTTCCACGGCGCCGCTCCCAAAACACATTCTGCGGCGTGATTATTACCATGCCGGAAGCACAACTACTTGACAGCGCCGGCATGGGGCGCGCATCTACAATCGCTGCACTGGCTTTTGAAAGGAGACGGTGCATGATCCTCGCCTTCGGTACCGCCGCGCTGCTGGCACTGGCTGCGCTCACCATGCTCGCGCGCGAGTCGGCGCAGACGGTCTTGCTCGACGTGGACTTCAAACTCGTTGCCAACGACGATGCCTCGCATCAAGCGCCGCGCCCGGAAGACCGGCTGTCCGGCGTGCCCGTGCGGCTGGTCTTTTCACGCGATAGTGATTGGCAGTCACCCAACGCCGGCATCCGCTTCACCACCGACGCCCAGGGTCACGCCCACTTCAGCACCAGCGGCACGGTCGACCTGAGCTGGCATGCCGTCAACGCCGGGGGCGGCGGCTTCGGCGGCTTGTCCGTCTTCAAGCATTCGCCGCACATGTGGATTGCTGCCGAGCTGGAACAGCTCGTGCCCTGCGCCAATGGCGGCTATGACACCCACCAGTGGCTACACACCATGGAAGTGCATTGCGTGACCGAATCGGATTGCGCCAGCTCAGGCATCGATGAAATCTATGCCAGGGACCAGAACGGCCATTTCACCCTGGCAGGCATCCGCAGCCAGAGCGGCTTGCGCATGCCGGGCTTGCCGCAACAGGTGCTGAGCGGCCCGGGGTACAAAACCAGCGGCCTGTTCCTCTCGACGTACGACCCCGAACAGCGGCGCTGGAAACTCAACATCACCCTGCAGCGCAAGCCGGCAACGGCGTTGGGCTAGTTCACTTCCAACGCGGCGGCCGATTGCAGCGCCCGCTTCGCGCCCTCCGCACTGTACTTCTTGTGCCGCACGTCCTGCCGGATGGCGGCAGCAAGCGATTTGTCCGCCGTGGCAGCCAGGCGCTCCAGTGACTCGAAGGTCGCCAGGGACGACTTGCCCTGCACGCCATGTGCCGCATCGTGCGCAGCCTGCTCTTCGCGCGCAGCTGCCAATGCCCGGCGTGTCTGCATGCGCAAGGCTACCGTCAGGTCGAGCGAATCGAGGTATTCGCGTTCGTAATGCGCCGGGTCGTCGGCGAAGGCGCGTTCATAGCGCGAGAGTGCGGGCTGCAACAGATTGGGCAGGTCGCCGCGCCTGATACCCTGCTTTTGCAGCTCGCCAAAGAAATCCACCATGGGGAGTGCGCGCGCCGGGTCGAGTACAGCCTTGGCCAGATTGCCGTCTTGGGGGGCACTGTAGCGGATGGTGGTGCCGGGTTTGCCAGCTTGCGCCTGCTCCAATGCATCGATCGATTGAACATATTGATCGAAAGGATCGGCAGCCCAGGAAGCACATGAATACAATATCAGCGCAAGCGCTAAAAGCAGATATCTCATTGAAACGGCACAGCGGCGAAAGTGCCTACTGCCATCTCTGCAAGCACGATCAGCGAAAGCAAAAAACAGCGCAAGGCCATGAGGTCCCTTACCTTGGCCGTCGGCCTGGCAATGGCGCTTGGCAGGAGAAATGACACCGCCTTGATATCATCAGAGAACTGCTGATCTTCTTTCGCACTATTTACCGAAAGTGTGGCGAATACCAAGATGGAGAGGCTCACTACGCCAAAGCCTGCACTAAGAAATTCAGGCGAGGCAAAAAAAGCAAAAAGGAACCCAATGGCCGCCGCAAAGACAAACTGCCAAACCGGCCGCGCCTTCAGCCAGTTTTTCAGGTGAATCAATTTCTGCATGATCACATGCCCACGGTGAACAACGGCTTAACCGGCACGCCGCAAAATCGCAGCGATTCCCATTTCCATCTTCTGCCGCGCGGAAGAATTGGCAGAATGCACCGCCATGCGCGGTGGCTTGAAGCCCTGGGTAGCAACGGCTTCTTCAATCCACAGCACCACGTCATAACCCGTGCCGCGTTCATCGTCGCCCAGATCATGGTCGAGGCTGATTTCTTCAACCTTTCCGGTTTTCAGCAAGGCGATCGCCTCATCGGGCCACCAGACGCGCGTCCAGCCTTCCGGCGTTTCGCGCTCGTCGTCGAGGAAGACCTTCATCAAGTCTTCGGCAACGTCACCCCGACCTGGCCCTGGTACTTGCCGCCACGGTCCTTGTAGGACGTCTCGCAGATTTCATCGCTCTCGAAGAACAGCACCTGGGCGCAGCCCTCGCCGGCGTAAATCTTGGCGGGCAGCGGCGTGGTGTTGGAAAATTCCAGCGTCACATAGCCTTCCCATTCCGGTTCGAACGGCGTGACGTTGACGATGATGCCGCAGCGCGCATAGGTCGATTTGCCGAGGCAGATCGTGAGCACGCTGCGCGGAATGCGGAAGTATTCCACCGTGCGTGCCAGCGCGAAGGAATTGGGCGGGATGATGCAGACCTCGCCCTTGAAGTCGACGAAGGATTTTTCATCGAAGTTCTTCGGATCGACGATGGTCGAATTGATATTGGTGAAAATCTTGAATTCGTCGGCGCAGCGGATGTCGTAGCCGTAGGAAGACGTGCCGTAAGACACGATCTTGTGGCCGTTGGCCTGGCGGACCTGGCCTGGCTCGTAAGGCTCGATCATGCCCTGCTCTTGTGCCATGCGGCGAATCCACTTGTCGGATTTGATGCTCATTGTGTTCCCAGTCGAGGTGATGGCTTGCCTGTCGTTCCCGCGGAGGCGGGAACCCAAAATGCGGCTCTCGTGCGAGGGCACCGTGGATTCCCGCCTGCGCGGGAATGACTGGCACGCGGAATTGCCCGATTTTACGTGAAAAACGGCTGATTTCAGCCGTTTTACCATGCAGGCGTGGGGAATTTACATATCGCAGGCCGGCGCACTGGCCGCCTGCTGCGCGCGGGCCTTGGCCACTTCGACCGAAACATCTTCCGGCAGGTGCACGCCATTCTTCACGGCGGTCATCTCGGCCAGGATGGAAATGGCGATTTCAGCGGGGGTTTTGCTGGCGATGTAGACGCCGATCGGGCCGTGCAGGCGCGCCAGTTCATCGTCCGTCAGGTCGAACAGGCGCAGCCGCTCGCGCCGCCTGGCGTTATTGACGCGCGAGCCGATGGCGCCCACATAAAACGCTTCAGACTTCAGGGCTTCCATCAGCGCCAGGTCGTCCAGCTTGGGGTCATGCGTCAGGGCTACGACGGCGCTGCGGCTGTCGAGCTTCATTTCCGTCACCACGTCGTCCGGCATGCCATGCACCAATTCGCTGCCCGGCACGTCCCAGCCTTCGCGGTATTCTTCGCGCGGGTCGCAGACGGTGACGCGGTAATCCATGGCCAGCGCAATCTGCGCCAGGAAGCGTGACAACTGCCCCGCGCCGATGATGAGCAGGCGCCAGCGCGGCCCGTGGATGGTGGTCATGGCCGCATCCGACACGTGCAGGCTCATGCCCGGGCCGGCCGGTGAAAGCATGACTTCGCCGCTGTGCAGGTCAAGCCGGCGCGCGACGAGCTGGTTGTGTTCGATGCTGTGCAAGAGTTCGCCGATGCGGCTCTTCGCTGACAGGGGTTCGATCGCCAGTTCGATGGTGCCGCCGCACGGCAGGCCGAAGCGGTGTGCCTGGTCGGCCGTGATGCCGTAGGTGACGATTTCAGGCACGGTGCGCACGATGCCTTCGCGGCGCACGTGGTCGATCAGGTCGTCTTCGATGCAGCCGCCCGAGACCGAACCGATCACCGTGCCGTCCTGGCAGATCGCCAGCATGGCGCCTTCAGGGCGCGGGCTGGAGCCCCAGGTGCGGATCACGGTCACGAGTTCGCAAGCCAGCCCCGCCGCTATCCACTTGCGGCAGGTTTTCAAGACTTCGAGATCGATGCTGTCCATAGCGTTCCAAATAGGGCCCTCCCACCGATTAAAAACCGGCGGGAGGAACTTATGATGCCACGAATGACGAGCTTATGCGCTGGCGATGTTGGCCGGCGTCAGCGGCAGCTTCCTCAGGCGCTTGCCCGTCGCAGCAAACAGCGCGTTGGCCACCACCGGGCCGACCAGGGCCGTGGCCGGCTCGCCGATGCCGCCGGGCTTTTCCGTGCTCTGCACCAGCACCACATCGATCTTCGGCGTCTGGTACCAGCGCAATACGGGATAGTTGTTGAAGTTGGTCTGCTGCACCTGCCCCTTGACCAGCGTGATCTCGTCGAACAGCGAAGAAGACAGGCCGAACACCACGGCCGACTGGATTTGCGCTTCCACCGTATCGGGGTTGACCATATGGCCCAGGTCGGCTGCCACCACCATGCGGTGCACCGTGATTTCATTGTCCTTGTTCAGGGAAATCTCGGCGACCTGCGCCATCATGGTGTCATAGCCTTCCATCAGCGCCACGCCGCGGAAGTGCCCGGCCGGCAAGGGCTTGCCCCAGCCGGCTTTTTCACCGGCCAGCTTCAGCACGTTGGCCATGCGCGGCGATTTGGCCAGCAAGTCCATGCGGTAGGCATACGGGTCCTTGCCTGCCGTATGGGCCAGTTCATCAACAAAACTTTCATTGGCAAACGCATTCAAGGCATGGCTGACCGAGCGCCAGTAACCCACGCGCAGGCCGGCGTCATGGATGACGAGGTCATATTTGGCATTGGGCAGGTCGTACAGCGGCACCGAAGCTTCCGCCATGAAGGGGTCGAGCGTGTCCTTGGGCAGGCCGAAGGCCCGCTGCGTGACCGATTGCGAAGTCAGCTGGAACGAATAGGCCACCGGCTTGCCGGCGGCATCGAGCCCCGCTTCCATGCGGTGCAGCGCCATCGGGCGGTAGAAGTCGTGCGTGGTGTCGTCTTCACGGGTCCACAGGAGCTTGACCGGCTTGCCGACCACCTTTGAAATCTGCGCCGCCTGCACAATGAAGTCCAACTCCAGGCGCCGGCCGAAACCGCCCCCGAGGAAGGTGGTCTTCAGGGTGATGTCTTCCGGCTTGATGCCCAGCGCCGCCGCCGTGGCCGCCTGCGCGCCCTGCTGGAACTGGGTCGGGCCGATCAGGAAGCACTTGCCGTCCTTGAAGTCGGCGGTGAAATTCATCGGCTCCATCGTTGCATGCGCCAGCATCTGCGACTGGTATTCCGCCTTCACCGTCTTGGCCGCACCGCCCATGGCGCCGGGTGCATCGCCCACGGCCTTGATGCTGATGGTTTTTTCCTTGGCGGCGGCGTCGCGGATACCGGCCATCATCACGGCATTGTCAAGCGCGCCGACCGGGCCGTCGTCCCACTTGATGTCCAGCGTGTCGCGTGCCGTCTTGGCATGCCAATAGGTGTCGGCCACCACGGCCACGCCGTCATTGATCTGCACCACGTCGATCACGCCGCGCATTGCTTTGGCCTTGCTTGCATCGAAGCTCACCACCTTGCCGCCGATGACGGGCGACTGCGCCAGTGATGCATACACCATGCCGGGCAGCTTCACGTCAATGCCGTATTCCGCCGTGCCATTGACCTTGTGCGGCGTATCGAGCCGCTTGGTGGCACGGCCGACGATGGTGAAATCTTTCGGGTCTTTCAATGTGATGCTTTTTGGGTCGGGCACGGGCAATTTCGACGCCGCCTCGGCCAGTTCGCCATAGCTGGCCTTCTTGCCGCCGGGGCCGAACACCACGCCTTCCCTAGCCGTGCATTGCGCGGCATCGACTTTCCACTTGTCGGCTGCCGCTGCAATCAGCATGGTGCGCACCTGGGCCCCACCCACACGCAGCTTTTCCCAGCCGTCGCGCACCGAGGTCGAGCCGCCGGTGATCTGCGCGCCGAGCAAGGCGTTCACATAGACCGCATTGGGCGGCGCAATCTGCACCTTCACCTGTTTCAGGTCCACGTGCAATTCTTCAGCAATCAGCATGGGCATGGAGGTGTACACGCCCTGCCCCATCTCGGAACGCGCCGAGATCAGCGTGATGGTGTTGTCGTCGCCGATATGCACCCAGGCATTGGGCGTGTAGATCGTGCCGGCGGCCAGTGCGTCGGACACGGCGCCGGGCAGATACATGCCCAGCGTCAGGCCGCTTGCGGCAGCGGTGGTCTTGAGGAATTCCCTGCGGGTGATGGTCATGGCAGCTCTCCTCAGGCCTTGTAGGTGCGCATTTCGGCGGCCGCATCGTGAATCGCGGCGCGCATGCGGTTGTAGGTGCCGCAACGGCAGATGTTGCCGCTCATGGCATTGTCGATGTCGGCATCGGTCGGGTTCTTGTTCTTGGCGAGCAAGGCCGCCGCACTCATCAACTGGCCCGACTGGCAATAGCCGCATTGCGGCACGTCGTGGGCCAGCCAGGCTTTTTGCAGCGGATGGGAATTGTCTTTCGACAGCGATTCGACGGTCGATACCTTTTGCCCTGCTGCAGCCGACAGCGGAGTCTGGCAGGAGCGGATAGCCACGCCGTCGAGGTGGACGGTGCAGGCACCGCACAATTGTGCACCGCAGCCAAACTTGGTGCCGGTGAGCCCGATTTCATCGCGGATCACCCACAACAGCGGGGTATCCGGTTCGGAATTGGCGGTGACCTTCTTGCCGTTCAGGGTAAAGCTGGTTGCCATGGTGCGCTCCTCCATCGTTGTTGGAAGCCCGGTGCGTTGCGTTCCTGAACAAGCGAACAGAACAGCTTGCCTTGCTTCTGTTTCAAATTGGAACAACTTAGCCACCTTCGCGGGGCTTGCCTGACAAGCCGCAAGTTGCATGCCAATTGGGCGGAAAACCACCCGGGAATTTGTGCGGTATTCGCACAGCCAGCGCGATGGATTCGAGCGTTTCCGCTTGCGCAGCGCAACATGGATTACCGAGTGGATTGGAAGTCGTGCAGCCTATTGATACCAGTGGTAAAGTCGCAAGCAAGTCACTACATCAATAACTGGGGAAACCGGGCAAGATGAGCCAAGGAGCACAGCCGGCACTACGCCACGCCATGGTGGATGGTGCGCCCCGCCCCCACCTGCAGGCGCTCGACACCGGCGACGACAGGATGGCACAAGCCATCGTCAAGGTCGGCAAGGTGCTCGACCATGCCATTCCCATTCTCATCAACGGCGAAACCGGCACCGGCAAGGAATGGCTGGCCCAGGCCATCCATCGCGATTCGCCGCGCGCGGCCGGCCCATTTGTCGCCGTCAATTGCGCCGCCATTCCTGAAGCGCTGATCGAATCGGAACTGTTCGGCTATGAAGACGGCGCCTTCACCGGCGCGCGCAAGAATGGCAAGGAGGGCAAGGTGGTGCAGGCCAACGGCGGCACACTGTTCCTCGACGAGATCGGCGACATGCCGCTGCACCTGCAAAGCCACCTGTTGCGCGTGCTGCAGGAACGCATCGTGACGCCGCTGGGCGGCGCCAGGGCCATTCCGGTGGACACCGCTGTGGTCTGCGCCACCAACCGCAAGCTGCGCGAAATGATTGCCGCCGGCAGCTTCCGTGAAGACCTGTACTACCGCTTGAACGGCCTCGTGGTGAAGCTGCCGCCGCTGCGCGAACGCAAAGACCTGGATACGCTTGTGGCACGCATCCTGCATGCCGAGTCGCCGCATCGGCGCGTGCGCGTGGCCCCGGCCGTAATGGAATTATTCCGCCACTATGCCTGGCCCGGCAACCTGCGCCAGCTTTCCAACCTGTTGCGCACGGCGCTGATTTTGGCCGGTAATGAAGACGAAATCACCCATGCCCATCTGCCGGACGATTTCCTCGAAGACATCGTGCCATCGGACGAATCGCGCGTGGTAGCCAGTGCGGAATTGCTGATGCCGCCGTTGCAAAAGCTGGAAGACGTCAGCCTGGGCGTGATACGGCAGGCGCTGGAAGCCAACCATGGCAACATTTCGGCCACGGCGCGCGCGCTCGGCGTATCGCGCAACACGATCTATCGCAAAATCCAATAAAACACAACGGAGACCGCCCATGACAACCGGCGCCCAGATCGAGCCCCGCGACGGGCTTTCCTACGTGCGGGGCGCAAGCGACATTGCGCTGTCCGACGCGACAGTGTTCCGCTTCCTGGCCGGCACTGCAGAGAAATTCCCCAACCGCCCGGCGGTCGTGTTTCGCGAACAAGGCATACGCTGGAGCTGGCATGAATTCGTGCATCAAGTCGACGTGCTCGCGACCGGGCTGCACCGCATGGGTGTAGCCAAAGGCGAACGCGTGGGCATCTGGTCGCCCAACCGGGCCGAATGGCTGATGACCCAGTTCGCCACCGCCAGGATCGGCGCCATCCTGGTCAACATCAACCCGGCCTACCGCATCGCTGAACTGGAGTATGCGCTGAACAAGGTGGGTTGCCGGGTGCTGGTCGCTGCCGAACAATTCAAGACCTCAAAATACCTCGACATGCTCGAAACGCTGGCGCCCGAGCTGGCGCAAGCCGAACCGGGCAAGCTGCATGCGGCCAAACTGCCTGACCTGCGCACCATCATCCAGCTTGGGCAGACGCCGCGTCCCGGCATGCTGGAATTTGCCGCCGTCACGGCAGAAGGAAGCAGGCATCTCGACCGGCGTTCATTGGAAGAAGGCGAAGCCGCGCTGAATGCGCGCGACCGGATCAACATCCAGTTCACCAGCGGCACCACCGGGCTGCCCAAGGGCGCAACGCTGACGCACCACAATGTGGTCAACAATGCACGCTTCATCGCCATGGCCATGAAACTCACGGAAGCCGACTCGCTGTGCATTCCCGTGCCGCTCTACCATTGCTTCGGCATGGTATTGGCCGTACTGGCTTGCGTGTCGACCGGCGCCGCCATGGTCTTCCCCGGCGAAGCCTTCGACCCCGCCGCCACGCTGTCTGCAGTGGCTGAAGAAAAATGCACCGCCCTGCATGGCGTGCCCACCATGTTCATCGCCGAGCTCGAACACCCCGATTTTGCCAACTATGATTTGAGCCGCCTGCGCACCGGCATCATGGCCGGCTCGCCCTGCCCGATCGAGACCATGAAGCGCGTCGTGTCGGAAATGCACCTGGCCGAAATCACCATCGCCTATGGCATGACTGAAACCAGCCCGGTCTCGTTCCAGAGTTCCACCTCCGACCCGCTGGACAAGCGCACCTCCACCGTCGGCCGCATCCAGCCACACCTCGAAGTGAAACTGGTCGACAGCGACGGCGGCATCGTGCCCATGGGCGAAACCGGCGAATTGTGCACGCGCGGCTATTCGGTCATGGAAGGCTATTGGGGCGACGAAAAGACCACCGGCGAAACCGTGGTCGATGGCTGGATGCACACAGGCGACCTGGCAACGCTGGATGCGGAAGGCTATTGCAATATCGTCGGGCGCCTGAAGGACATGCTGATCCGCGGCGGGGAAAACGTCTACCCGCGCGAGATCGAAGAATTTCTATTCCGCCACCCCAAGATCCAGTCGGCCCAGGTGTTCGGCGTGCCCGACGACAAGTACGGTGAAGAAGTGTGCGCCTGGGTCATGGTACGCGCCGGCCAGACGCTGACCGTGGAAGATGTGCGCAGCTTTTGCCAGGGCCAGATCGCGCATTACAAGATTCCGCGCTACGTGAAGGTGGTCGAGGAATTTCCCATGACGGTCACGGGTAAGGTTCAGAAATTCATCATGCGGCAGCAGATGATGGAAGAGTTGCGGCTTTCCGAGGGCAAGACGGCATAAAAACTGCGCCGCGCCGCATGGTGCGCCCTCCGGAAATGTCCCGGCAAAAAAACGCCCGCCATATAACCGGCGGGCGTTTCCATTCAGCTTAGCAGAAGAACGACTACTTCTTCTGATACACCTTCACATACTGCACCTGCATCTGTTGCGGGAAGATTGCATTGTTGTTCGGGCTGCCCGGCCAGTTGCCGCCGATCGCCAGGTTCAGGATGATGTAGAAGCCCTGGTTGAAAGGAGCCGGGTAGGCGCCGCCGGTGGACGACCATTGGGTCTGCGTCGAATACAGCACATTATCGAAGTACCAGCGGATCTGCGTTGCATCCCATTCCACGGCATAGGTGTGGAAGCCGGCCGACATGCTCGGGCCCGGCGTGTATTCCACCGTGGTGTCGAGGTCGTTCGGCCAGGCACCGCCATAGTGGATCGAGCCGTACAGGTTGTTGCCGCCTGCGCCGCCGAGGTTAATCGCTTCCATGATGTCGATTTCACCGCTGGCAGCCCAGGTGCCGTAGACGCTGTTTTGCGGCATCATCCAGAACGCGGGCCATGTGCCCTGCCCCGCCGGCAGCTTGATGCTGGCTTCGAAGCGGCCATAGGTCCAGTTGGCCAGCGTGTGCATGCGGCCCGAGGTGTAGGCGCGCGTCTGGCCGTCCGGGCCGGTATAGTTGCCCGAAAGCGCCTGGATCACCAGGTTGCCGTTTTGCAGGAAGATGTTTTGCGACAGGTTGGTGTAGTACTCCAGTTCGTTGTTGCCTTCACCACTGTCGTTGACTTCGATCTGCCACTTGGTGGTGTCGAGCGTACTGTCGTTGGCGAACACGTCTTGCCACACCAGGGTGTAACCGTCAACGACCGGTGTCGGCGTGGGAGTAGGCGTGGGTGTCGGGGTCGGCGTGGGCGTTGCCGTCACCGTGTTGAACTTCCATTGCTGGCCGGCGCCGCTGTTGCACACGCCTACGCCATCGGCCCAGATCTGCACGTTGGTCAGGTTGGTGGTGCCGCAGCCGGCCACGTCGAGCGCCGCGCCGCTCTCGGGGTTCACGAGCGTGTAGGTGCCGTTGGTGTTCGGGTCGATGCGCCACTTCTGGCCCGCGCCGCTGTTGCAGGCGCCGGTGTTGTAGGTGTAGATATCGACATTGGTGCCGTTGCCCGTGCCGCAGCCGGCCACGTCGAGCGCCTTGCCGCTGTTGGGGTTGATCAGGTGATAGGTGCCGTCGCCGTTGGCGTCGACCTGCCATTGCTGGGCTGCCGTACCGTTTTGCGTGTAGATGTCGACGTTGCTGCCGTTGGCCGTGCCGGCGCTGTAGACGTCAAGCGCCATGTTGCTGTTCGGGTTGACCACGGTATAAGTCGTGCCGGACGTGACGCCGGCCGGTTGCAGCACCCATTGCTGGCCTGCGCCGCCATTGCACACGCCTACGCCGTTGGCCCAGATCTGCACGTTGGTGCCGGCAGAAGTGCCGCAGCCGGCCACGTCGAGGGCCGCGCCGCTGTTGGGGTTGACCAGGGTGAAGGTGCCATTGCTGTTGGCCTGGATCTTCCACTGTTGGGCGGCGGTGCCGTTTTGCGTGTAGATGTCGACATTGGTGCCGTTGGCCGTGCCGGCGCCATAGATATCGAGCGCCATGTTGCTGTTGGGGTTGACCAGGGTATAGGTGCCGTTGCTGTTGGAGACGAACTTCCAGACCTGTGCCGGCGAACCGTTCTGGGTCCAGATTTCGACGTTGGTCAGGTTGGTGGTGCCGGCGCCGGTTACGTCCAGTGCCAGACCGCTCTCGGGGTTGACCAGCACGTAGCTGGCACCAACGTTCAAGCCGGCCAGCGTGCCTGCCGGCGTTGGCGTCGGTGTGGGGGCAGGTGTAGGCGTCGGTGTTGGGGCCGGTGTGGGTGTGGGCGTAGGAGTCGGAGCCGGTGTCGGAGCAGGCGTTGGTGCCGGCGCTCCGCTGCAGCTGCCGCCCGGGCTGAACAGGCTGGCCACGGTCGGGTTCCAGCCGGTGCCGGCATAGTCGGTCTGGTTGACCAGCGCGGTATAGGTGGCGCCGTTATAGGTCACCACTTCGCCCGCGGTATACGTGCCACCGGACGCCCAGGCCACGCAAGCCGCGGACGCCTTGATATTCTTCGGCACGTGCTTCAGATTTTCACTCGGCGTGTCCGAACCGGAACCGCCACTGCAACCGGCCAGCAAGCCGCCGATCAGGCTCAGTACCAAGGTACTTGCAACACCACTTCTCATCTCTCTCTCCTCGCACGAATGGTTATCAGGATATGGCCGAAGGCGGCGCAGTATCGTCATGTATCGCTATTGCCCCGGGCAGGCGGTTCCTCTTTGAATGGAAACCTTCCCACTGGCCTGCATGCCTGCAGACCACTTGAGACTTTTCGAGAATGAAACCGCTTCAGATTGCGGTCAAGTGGTTTTAATTGACACAAACCAATTGCATACCACATCGAAAATCCCGTACTTTTTGACGCCGTTTTCCCGCACCCGGCACAACACGGCGACACCAGGGGAAAGCACAATCCCGCTATGGAGCAAGTGCTCGGTTTTGGTATCGTTTCCAAAAGCCATCAAATTGTCCCGGCAAGTTGTTACAAACCGGGTGCAATCCACTTCGGCAAAGTGACCCAACTGGTATGGGCGCTCCTCATGGCGGTTTCTGCAACAAAGCGCCTGAAACCAGGCGGCCGCAATGGTTGAGCGAATGTGCGTCGGCTACAATCGGCACACTTCCCAACGCCAGCAGGAAACCCTCCCATGATCGACTCGCTCGCGCAGTTCCAGGCCGCACTCGCCACCACACCGCTCGCCGCCCGCGAGCTTCTTGGGCTGCCCATACTCGACACCGGCGAAGAGGCTTATGCCATGCGCGCAGCCGGTGGCGACATCGAGCCGCTCTGGCGCGAGGCACGCGCGCTCGTCTCCGTCACCGGGCGCTGGCCGGTGGCGACGCAATTGTGGAGCGGGGCAAGCGGCAACTTCGCCAAAGACCTGGAAAATGCCGATCTGTTTTCACGCTTCTATTATCTTGAGGCGCCAGACGCGGACGACGTCTCGCCGCGTGCCTTGATTGACGCGGCATCGGCTGTCGATGTTGACGGTTTCGTCGCCGCCATGAAGGCCGATCGCGATGAAGTCTTTGCGTCCGATGAAGTGGAACTCGACTACGCCCATGGCGACACGCTGCAGCGCTGCGGCAAGGCGCCGACGATGGAAGAACTGGAAGCGCAGGATTTCGCCTCGCCCACTGCGCTGGAACGCTGGATGCTGGACTGGGAATTGCAAAATGGCGGCATAGGGAAACCGGAAAACGGACGGCAGGACTTTTTCGAACCCGACGACACCGCCCTCATCCTGTTCCTGCCCACGTCCGATCCCTGGGAAACGCTGGCCTATCTCAACTGGTACGGCACCTCGAACTACGGCAGCGAACATTACATCGCGTTGGGCCGGCGCTGGCAGCAACGCCATGGCGCGGAACTGTTTGCCCACTATGGCACGATGATCGAATGCTTCGTCAGCAATCCGCCGTCCAGCATCGACGACGCGTTTGAACTGGCGCAGGAACACGATCTGGCCGGCACCTGCACCCTGCCCTTGCCGGGTATCACGCTGCGCAATTATGCAGCAGGCTTGCTGAGGCATGACCGCTGGTTCCTGCACGACCGGCCTTAAGAGCAGGCCTTCGCCCAAAATAAAACCCCGGCAAGCCGGGGTTTCACAACGGAGCATAAAACCGGTCAGCGCGTGATCTTGCCGCCCGTACCGATCATGGTGCCCTCGACCCAATGCGAGGCGTTATGCGACTTGGTGAAGTCGACGGTAAAACCGCCCAGGTCCACCTTCAGCGTGCGCAACTCCCTTTCGATTGCCTCGGGCGTGACGTTGCCACTGATGCGCTTCAAGGCCTCGACAATGACGCGCGCAGCCACATAGCCTTCCATGCTGGCATAGGAGTAGACGCCATTGGGCGCATCGTTCGCGATCGCCTTGCGGTATTCGATCGACAGCGCCGTTGGTTCCGAGTGCGGGCTCGGCATCACGGCCGGCACCATCACGCCTCGCGCTGCGGCACCGGCAGCCTGGGCCAGCGGTTCTTCGCCAACGAAAGACAAAGTGGAAAACACGCCCATATAGCCGGCGGCACGGGCCTTTTTGAACAATTCACCCGTCGTGCCGTAGGCCGATACCACATAAACCAGGTCAACCTGTTCCGACGCGATCCTGGCGACGGCGGCATGGACGTCGTTCGAGTTACGCTCGACCGTTTCATTCCACACCAGCTTCATGTTGGGGTATTGCTTGACCGCTTCCTGGATCGCGCGCAAGCCGGCCTGGCCGAAGGCGTCGTTCTGGGACACCACACCGACGCGGTGCAAGCCCATGCCATCGAATTCCTTGGCAATGCGCAGCGCTTCATCGTTGTAGCTGGCGCGGATGTTGTAGATGTTGTCGTATTTGCCGTCGCGCAGGCTGTCGGCGCCGGTATAGGCACCAACAAAAGGCAGGTTGGCCGCCTTTGCCTCCTTCAGCACGGCCACCGAGGTCGGTGTGCCGACATAACCGACGAGCGCCACAACCTTGTCTTCGTTGATCAACTTTTGCGTATTCGCTTTGGTGCGCTCCGGCTCATAGCCGTCGTCAAGTGTGATGAGCTTGATCTGGTTGCCGTTGACGCCCCCATGCTCATTGACCTGATTGAAATAGGCATTCATGCCGCGCGCCATTTCCGTGCCCAGCATACTGGCCGGACCGCTCAGCGCCGCCGACTGGCCCAATACGATGCGGTCAGCTGCCAGGCCGAGATGAGAGATGGAAAGCAGGAATGCGGCTGTCAGCAGCCGTTGAACTGGTTTTTTCATGATCGGATTGCCTAGTGGAATCGTATTAACCGTATAATAACAATAGTAAAATTGCTATAAACGGTTTTGACGTAAAGTCGCTAAGAATTTGATTTTATTGACTTTTCGTTCAACTATTGAACAAAAAGCCAACACCATCTTCCCCCACAACCATGCTACGACTTACGTAGTTCCTTGCAATCCAGTAATACCAGTTAGATGTCTTGACGTTTACAGTTTCTTGCCGAAACGGTCCGTTCTTGGTGCCCAATTGCCCTTGATATCCGCAGAAACCAGCACGCGCACGGCGTGACCGATCAAAAGATTGCGTGGCACTAAGCCAATATAGCGCGAATCGGCGCTGTCGTCACGATTATCTCCCAACATCAGGAATTGCCCCTCGGGAATACGCATGGGGGCGATGTTGTCACGCGCGGCGATCTCGGGCATCCATTGCACGATATGTGATTGCGTGCCGTCGCTCTCGGTCATGCGCACGGCCTCGAAGTTCTGGCCGCCATCAAGATGTTCGACCGTCCGTTCTGCCAGGGTATAGCTGTCTTCATGGCCGTTGATGATGAGATGCTTGTCGCGCATCTCCACCATGTCACCCGGCACGGCGGCGAGGCGCTTGATCAGGCGCGTGCCGTCCTTGGGAGAGTAGAACGTGACGATGTCGCCGCGCTGCGGTTCGCCCGTACGCGCCAGGATGACATTGGTCAGGGGAAGCTTGAGGTCATAAGCGACGCGGTTGACGAACACCACGTCGCCTTCCAGGAGATTGGGCCGCATCGAACCGGAAGGAATGGGATTCCAGTCGGCGATGGCCGTGCGGAACACGCCGAGCAGCAACATGAAGGCCAGAAAACCACGGTTCTTATGCAGGAACTTCTTCATTGCCTCTCCCTATATGAACTGCATTCAAACACAGGCTGGTGGGCACCACCAGCCCATGAACATGAGATTTGCCATCAGACAAGGAAATGGCGACAGAGTTCAATAAGGACCACTTCCGAAGAGAGACATCCGAAACGTTTCGAATCCGATTGCGTCCAATTTAACATGATTTAACAAAAATCCCTTATAAATCAAGGATTTTTGCCGATGTCTTGAGAAGTAGTCCCTTGTTCGGGATTGCAGTATTTGCTAGAGTCGGAGCAGGAGACCAGCAGTGACTATTACATGGAGCCATACCCGACCGACCACGAGGACAAGGACGTGAGTTCGCACGCCGCCTTGACCGTTGCCGCGCAGCCGCAGGAATTCGTCGCTCTGCCGATTTTCATCCTGCGCCAGCGCGACGGGATCTATGTCGCCCTGCCCGCTCTCGACTCTACTGCCCACTTCATCAAATTCGTCGAAGAGGTGTTCGCCAGCGGCCATTATTTCGCCGATCTGGAATACAACTGCCTGGAAAAGATGCTCTATGAATCGAGCATCGAAGAACGCGTCAAGCTGATGCGCGAGCTGGAAAACGTCGGCCGCGAACCCATGCTGAAACTGGCCTCGGCCATCCTGCCCTTCCCGCGCGAACGCTGCCTGTATTACAGCGAACCGCTGCTGGCCGAAGACGGCAGCGCTGCGGCCTACCTGTTCCGCGCCGTGCCCGGCGGCGAAAGCCAGACCGGAGGCGACGAGAACGCCAAAATCACGCAAGCCTGGAAGATGCCGGCGCCGGCCCAGTTGAATACCGACGAATTCGTCGCCGCCATGTGGCGCCACAAGGTGCGTTACGGCATCGACATCGCGCTGGTCAAGCGGCTCTTGCGCACCCCGGAAAACGAAGCGGTCGAGTTCGCCCATGTGCTGCAACCCGTGCACGGGCGCGATGCGCGCGCGCAGGAATTGATCGACACGCTACACCGCAGCAATGCACCCAAGATCCTGCCCGACGGCCGCGTTGACCTGCTGCAATTCCAGAACCGTTTCCCCCATGTGGACAAGAACACGCGCCTGATCAAAAAGATTCCGCGCGTGGCCGGCAAGCCCGGGCGCGACCTGGGCGGTGCCGAACTCGTGCCGGAACCGCCCAAGGACATCGACCTGCATGCCATGGCCGGCCTGGGCACACGCATCGAAAAAAGCGGCGAAGGCGAAATCCTGATTGCCGACATCGGCGGCTTCATCCAGGTCGACCCGAAGTCGCGCATCGTCACCATCGCGGAAAAGATCGTCAACCGCGACGGCGTCAGCCTGCGCACCACAGGCAACCTGGTGCTGCCCGGCGACCACTACGAAGAGCACGGCGTGGTGCAGGAAAAGGCCACGGTCGAAGGCAAGCACATGACCTACATGGCCGACGTGTTCGGCGACATCGTTTCGCGCGGCGGCAACGTGCTGATCAGGCGCAACCTGGTCGGCGGCTCGGTGCGCGCCCCCGGCGGCACCATCGTCATTGAAGGCAAGGCTTCACGCGCCATGCTGGAAGCGCCCGAAGGCGAAGTGCGCCTGCACTATGCCGAAAATTGTCGCATTGCCGCGGCACGCGTGCACATCACGCAGGCGGTGCATTGTGAAATCCTGGCGCGCGAGGTCAGCATCGAAAGCGCCGAAGCCTGCGCCATCGTGGGCCAGAAAATGCAACTGGTGCATGCCACCACGCGGCACGACGTGGAAACCAACATCACCCTGCTGGTGCCGGACCTGAGCGCGCTGAACAAGCAACTGGAGGCCGCACGCGCGCAGCAGGCGCTGTGCGAAGACGTGATCCGCACCAAGCGTGCCGAACTCGAACGCATCACCGAACAGCCCGAATTGAAGAGCTACATGGTGTTGAACGCCAAGGTCAAGGCCAAGGCGGTCAACATGACGCTGGAACAATCGCAGAACTGGGACCGCCTGCAAAACCGCATCGCCCCGCAACTGCGCCGCATCAAGAACCTGAACGAAGACCTGCAGGGGGCCAGCAGCCTGCATGCAGACGCCGCGCGCCAGGTCGAGCACATCGAACAAATGCTGGCCGAAGCCTCGGGCGACATCAGTTGCCAGATCGCCGACATCAGTGGCGAAACCGTGATCCGTGCCCTCGCACTCATGCCCGAACAGGGCCGCCTCGAAACCCTGGGCGCGCGCGACCTGCGCAAGCGCTTCTCCGGCGCCGGCAATGACAGCCAGACCCTGTTCCACGACAGCGAGGGCGAGTTTTTCTGGATCATGCCCAAGACGGAATGATTCGCATCCACCACGGCTCGGCGGCAAAGATGCCGGCTCGACAAGCTTCACTAGAGCTCATTCCGTAAATGGGGGCCTGATGCATTTTTGTCAAAAAGGGGGCTGGCAAGGCGCGCGACGCGTCTCGTAGCGGGGCTACGAGCAAGGAGCACAACGCAGCCCAGCGCCCTTTCTGACGAAAACCCGGAGGGAACGTACTATTTGGGCCCCGTTTGGCATACTTTCGTTCGCGCAAATTAGGCAATTGTGCGATGAGATGGCGTTAGCAAACCGCCCCAAATAGTGCGTTTGCACAGGTCTCCATTTATGGAATGAGCTCTATATTTCCTGGTTGATTTTCGCAACACCGGTTTGCCTTGCCCTGACCTGCGGCGTAATATCGCATCAGAGACGGAAAACAAGTCAGGCAACGTGATTCACCAGCGCGGCTTGCGATAGCGATAACACCGGCCTCGGGGGAAACATCAAGGATGAAGCGTCTGTCTTTGCAGCACCTGCTGCTGGGCCTGGTCATCGCCACCATCGTGGCGCTTTATGCGCACGCCCACTGGATGGGCCGCACGCTGCGCATCGACAACGTCCCCGGCGCCATCGAGTCTTCGGTTGACGACCGGCCCGAAGGCGGCAAGACCGTGGCCACGCTGGAAAAGCGTGGCGACGCCCACGTGCTGCATTGCCACATCGCCACCGGCTACCAATGGCCGTTCTGTGAGCTCGACATGCGGCTCGGCACCGATGCGCACGGCATGGACCTGTCGGCGTTCGACAGCATCAGTCTCGACATCAGCACCAGCCGCAAGGGCCCCGACAGCGCCGTGCGCGTGTTCCTGCGCGACTTCAATCCGAAATACTCCACCCTGGCCGATGGTTCCACCTTGAAGCCGCATGAAGTGGTATTCGAGCCGGCCACGCAAACCATGCCGGTGGAATTGAAGCTGTCGCAATTCATGGTGTCGTCGTGGTGGATGCAGGAACACCCCACCAGCCTCGAGGAACTCGGCCCGCAGCTGGACAACGTCACCACCTTTGCCCTGAGCACCGGCGGCGCGGTGCAGCCGGGCGACTACGACATCGTGCTCCATGCCGTGGAACTGCATGGCTTGTGGATATCGAAGGCCAATTTCCGGCTCGGCATCATCCTGGTGTGGCTGGCCTGCATCGTGGCACACCTGGCGCTGGAATGGCGGCGCGACCGCTTCAAGCTCAAGGAGTCGCTGCAGGAGTCGCACGACCTGCAGCACTACAACGAAGCGCTCGAGGCGCGCGTGGAAGAACGCACGCGCGCGCTCTCGGTTTCCAATTCGCGGCTGATCGAATCGCTGCAGAACCTCGAGAAAGCGCGCGACGAACTGGTGCAGACCGAAAAATACGCCGCGCTCGGCACGCTCGTGTCGGGCGTGGCGCACGAATTGAACACCCCCATCGGCAATGCCGTGCTGGCCGCCAGCACGCTGGGTGAAATGACGCGCAAACTCGAAGAGCTGGCGCAATCGTCGCTGACGCGCAGCGCGCTGCAGACCTACATCAAGGACAGCAAGGAAGGCACGCTGATCCTGGACCACAACCTGCGCCGCGCCGCCACCCTGATTTCCAGCTTCAAGCAACTGGCGGCGGACCAGCATTCCGGCCAGCGCCGCAATTTCCGCCTGCGCGACATCGTCGATGAAACCGTGCTGGCCATGGCACCGATGGTGCGCAAGTCGGGCCATGCGCTCGAAGCCGACGTGCCGGCCGACATCGCCATGAACGGCTACCCCGGCCCCCTGAGCCAGATCATCATCAACCTGGTCAACAACAGCCTGTTGCATGCCTTCGGCGATTCACGCAACGGCACCATGCGCCTGGAAGCGCAACTGGCGCCGCTCGATACGGTCGAGATCCGCTACAGCGACAACGGCGCCGGCATGACGCCGCAGGTACTGGCCCGCGTATTCGAACCCTTCTTCACCACCAAGCTCGGCACGGGCGGCAGCGGGCTCGGCCTGCACCTGGTGCACACCTTCGTCACGCAATTGTTTGCCGGCAGCGTCAGCATCGAATCGCAGCCGGGGCGCGGCACCAATGTGCATATCCTGCTGCCGCTGCGCGCGCCCAACGTCAATGAGCGGCGTGCACGGCTGGGCGTGCCGGCCGACGTGGCCGACGACTATGAACGCTTCCTCGACGGGCGCGACCCCGCCACCATCACCCGCTTCGACGGCCCGCACAGCCGGCGCGACGTGGTGGAACTGGCGCTGTTCCGGCGCGAGTTGCACCGGCTGATGCCGGAAATCGAAATCGAACTGGTCAAGATCGACAACTACGCCGGCGGCATCGAACAGTTGCGCCTGGGCCGCATTGCCGCGCTCGCCACCACCTCATGGCGCGCCGACCTGGTTCCATTCTCCGATGACCTGATCCTGTCCGCCCCCTTCATCGAAGAAGGCCAGTCGGTGGTGGGGCTCTATACCAGCGCCGGCAACGAACGCGCGCTCAGGCTGCGCACACTGGAAGACCTGCAGGGCTTGCGCGTGGTGTCCAACCGCGACTGGAGCGTGGATTGGCAGACGCTCGAAGCGCTGGGCGTGGCACGCCTGCTTGACGTGAAGACCTGGCGCCAGATGGTCTACATGGTCAGGAGCGGTGAAGCCGATGTGGTGCTGTCACCCTTCCCGGCGCAAAGCGGCCTGGAAATCGAGTTCGACAATTGCGTGCTGGTGCCGATACCGCGCCACAAGGTGTTGCTGGCCGGCTCGCGCCATTTCGCCGTGGCCCGCAACAAGATCGGCGAACAGATTGCCGCCAGCGTCTTTCCTGCCCTGGCCGCGCTGGCCAGGGAAGGCGCCATTGAAGCCGCGCTGGTGCAATGCGGCTTCATCAACCCGGCCGTGGAAGCCTGGGCCGATATTTCGGAAGAACACACCGAAGCCGCTTGAGCCGGGTTCGGCTGTCTTCGGTCGGAAAGGGCAAGGCGAACCCCAATTTATACCGCATGCGATTAAATCGATTATGATGCAGGTTCGACTTGTTTACATTGCCAGGCCTCATCATGGAACCCACCGATCCCGACGCGCCCAAGCTGGCGGACTTCCTTTGCTTCGCCATCTACTCGGCCAATCTGGCCTATGGCAAGGCCTACAAGCCCATCCTCGACGAGCTGGGCGTCACCTACACGCAATGGATCACCATCGTCGCACTGTGGGAAGAAGACAGGCAGACCGTCAGCAGCCTGGGCGCCAAGCTGTTCCTGGAGTCGAACACCCTGACCCCCATCCTGAAAAAGCTGGAAGCCATGGGTATGATCCGGCGCCAGCGCAGCACCGAAGACGAACGGCAAGTGATCGTCAGCCTGACCGATGCCGGGCGCGCACTGCGCGAACGCGGCCTGCAGCGCACGCTGGTGAAGGCAACCGGGCTGCAAGCCGACGAATTCAAAAACCTGCAAAAAACCGTGGCCAGGGTGCGCGACAACCTCGTCAAGCAAACCGGCGCGGGCGAGGAATAAGCCACCGGCCGGCGCGTTTCCGCTGTTTCTTTCCACTGCTAACTCCCCGGCTTTCCCCCTGATTTCTGGAATTTAGTTTCCTTTCATCAATTTCCAGCCGGGCCGCCCTTTTAAATCGTGTCCGATATAAGCGATTACGATTTATATTGACATTACAAAATCCGTCAATTACATTACATCGTATACGCTTTAATCGTATTCGATAATAAACCTCGAAAAGGACCCATCATGACCAACATTGACAAGGTGCTCTACACCGCAAAGACCCACACCACCGGCGGCCGCGACGGCGCCGCAAAAAGCGATGACGGCAAGCTCGACGTCGCCCTGTCGCGCCCCGGCTCCAGCGGACCCGGTACCAATCCGGAACAACTGTTCGCGGCCGGCTGGTCGGCATGCTTCATCGGCGCCATGGGCCGCGCTGCAGCAAGCCTCAAGGTTGCCCTGCCCCAAGGCGTGGCGGTCGATGCCGAAGTCGATCTGGGCATGGCCGGCGAGGAATTCCTGCTGCAGGCGCGGCTCAATGTCAGCCTGCCCGGCCTGCCGGCCGACGTGGCGCGCGCGGTGGTCGATGGCGCACACCAGCTCTGCCCCTATTCCAAGGCCACGCGCGGCAACATTGCCGTCACGCTCAACGTTCTCTGAATCCGGTAAAGGAAACCGCCATGTCACAACAATTCAACCCCAAGCGCCGCCTGTTCACCGGTGCCGCCGCGCTGGCCGTGGCACTGACCCAGGTTGCCCAGGTGGCGCCGGTGCGCGCTGCCACGCTGCTGTCCGCCAGCGGTGCCGGCTTCGGCCCATTGAAGCAGATCGATGCCGGCGTGCTCAATATCGGCTATGTCGATGCCGGCCCGGCCAACGGCCCTGCCGTCATCCTGCTGCATGGCTGGCCTTACGACATCCACAGTTTCATTGACGTGGTGCCGCTCCTGACGGCCGCCGGTTACCGCGTGATCGTGCCGCATGCGCGCGGCTTCGGCAGCACGCGCTTCCTGTCCGACACGGCGCTGCGCAACGGCCAGCAAGCCGCACTGGCGCAGGACGTGATCGCCCTGATGGATGCGCTGAAGATCGACCGTGCCATTCTCGGCGGCTACGACTGGGGTGCGCGCACGGCTTGCATCGTCTCTGCCTTGTGGCCGGAACGCGTGCGCGCCCTGGTGTCGGTCTCGGGCTACCTGATCGTGAACAGAGAAGTGAATAAACTGCCGTTGCCGCCGCAAGCCGAACTCGCCTGGTGGTATCAGTTCTATTTCGACACCGAACGCGGCCGCCTGGGCTATGAAAAATATCGCCACGATTTTGCCAAGCTGATCTGGAAGACGGCTTCGCCGCAATGGCATTTCGACGACGCCACCTTCGACCGTTCCGCTGCCTCGCTCGACAACCCGGACCACGTCGCTATCACCATCCACAACTACCGCTGGCGCCAGGTGCTGGCGGACGGAGAAGCGCGCTATGACGGCCAGGAACGCCGCCTGGTCGACGCCCCGGCCATCACGGTGCCCGCCATCACGATGGAAGGTGACGCCAACGGCGCACCGCACCCGGAACCGTCCGCCTATGCCAAAAAATTCACCGGCAAGTACGCGCACCGCACCGTCGCGGGCGGCATCGGCCACAACCTGCCGCAGGAAGCACCACAGGCGTTTACCCAGGCGATCCTTGACGTGGCAGGGCTATAATGCGGTTTTCCCCCGTACCTCCCTCCCATGAAAGCAGCCCTCATCGTCATTGACGTGCAACACCGCCTGTTCGACGAAACCCCGCGCCCCGAAGACGCCGCCGGCGTCATCGACCGTATCAATGCACTGGTTGCCGGCGCCAAGGCGGCCGGCGTGCCCGTGGCCTTCGTGCAGCACCAGGACAAGGCGGGTTCGCTCATGGCCGGCACGCGCGGCTGGCAATTTGCCGACGCGCTGGCCGTGGCGCCGGGCGACACCGTCATCGCCAAGGCCACGCCCGACTCTTTCCTGCGCACGGAACTTGAAGCCTGGCTCAAGCAGCATGGCGCAGACCATGTGGTGATCTGCGGCGGCATGACCGAATTCTGTATCGACACCAGCACGCGCCGCGCCGCTGCGCTGGGTTACCCCGTCACCCTGGTGGCCGATGCGCACACGACGCACGACAAGGCCCATGCCAGTGCCGCAGCAATCCGCGCACACCACAATGCCACGCTGCCCGACATCGGCAGCTTCGGCGTCGAGATCCGTGCCGTTGCCGCACATACCGTTACCTGGTGAAATGAAACCGATGAGAAAACTGCTTTGCCTGCTGGCGCTGTCGGCTTCGACCATGGCCTGGGCCCAAAACACCGTACCCGGCCAGGTCCAGTATGAAGACCAGCCCAAGACCCACGACAGCAATGAAGCCTACACGGCCTTTGAACGCGCCGCCGCGCCCTACATCGAGAAGGCACGCGAAACCTACCCCGATGCCAAGCACCGTTTCATGTCGGGCCAGTTGGGTACCAGCCCCTTGTTTGTTACCATCAGACTGGCTGAAAACGGACGCTATGAAGACAGCTTCGTGCGCGTGCTCTACATCGATGAAAAGAGCGGCGACATCTCGGGCAAGATCGCCAATGAAATCCAGATCCTGCACAACTACCATTACGACCAGCGCATCATCGTGCACGAAGCCGATATCCGCGACTGGACCATTGCCAACCCCGACGGTTCGCAGGAAGGCAATGTGCTGGGCAAGTTCACCGACCGCTATCAGCCATAGCAGGCTGTTGAAAAACGTAGCGAGCGAGCTGAGATCGGGGTCGAGGAGCGCACGCGTACGGCTGTACGCAGAGCACCGCAGACCCCGAGATCGGTTCGCGCAGTAGTTTTTCAACAGCTGCTAATCGGCGTGGCGCCTTGCCTGCCACAGCGCGCAGGCAAACACCACCATCCCCGCGGCACTGAGCAGCGCGCCCACCCAGCCGGTTGAAGTCCAACCCAGCCCGGCGGCAATCGCCACGCCACCCAGCCAGGCACCGAGCGCATTGGCTGCATTGAAGGCCGAATGGTTCAGCGCCGCCGCCAGCGTCTGCGCCTTGCCGGCCACGTCCATCAGCCGCACCTGCAGCGCCGGCGCAATGGCGACGATGGTGCCGAGCAAAAACACGTTGACGCACACAGCCGGCGCATAGGGCGCTGTGAAGACGAAGCCCAGGATCACCAGCGCCGACCAGGCCAGCAAGCCGCCTATGGTTTTCATCAAGGCATGGTCGGCCAGCCGCGCCCCCACCAGGTTGCCCGTCACCATGCCCACGCCGAACAGGGCCAGCACCAGCGGCACCACGCCGATGGACAAGCCCGTCACTTCCGTCAGCAGGGGTTTGATATAGCTGAACACGGCAAACATGCCGCCGAAGCCGATGGCGGCAATGCCCAGCGTCAGCCAGACCTGGGGCCGGGTCAATGCACCAAGCTCGCTCAAGGGGCTGACACCATCTTCGGCCGGCACGTCGGGCACGCCGCGCCAGATCAGGGCGCAAGCCAGCGCGGCAATCGCACCGACGAACACGAAGGCGGCACGCCAGCCCAGGTGCTGGCCCAGCCAGGCGGCCAGCGGCACGCCAAACAGCGTGGCACTGGTCAAGCCCGACATCACCAGCCCCACGGCACTGGCGCGCCGGTTGGGCGGCGCCAATGACGCCGCCATCAAAGCCGCCACGCCGAAATAGGTGCCATGCGGCAGGCCGGTCAGCCAGCGCATGAAAAGAATGGTGCCGTAACCGGGCGCCAGCGCACTGGCGATATTACCCAGCGCGAAAAATCCGATCAGGGCCATCAGCAAGGCGCGCCGCTTCCAGCGTGCAGCGAGCACCGCCAATGCGGGCGCGCCCACCACCACGCCCAGCGCATAGGCACTGATGGCGTGGCCGGCTTGCGGAATGCTGACGCCCAGCTCGCGCGCCACCTCGGGCAGCAAGCCCATGATGACGAATTCACCGGTACCGATGGCGAAGCCGCCCCCCCCCATGGCCCACACTGCCGGCCAGAAGTGCTGCTCGCGCTCTGCCGGCTCGAGCAGGGATGGTGCGGCGTCGCGCTTCATGGACGCGCTACGGTGAAGCGTGCGCGCAGGTGCCTGGGCGCTTCCAGTTCGTCGGCAATCGCCACGGCCATGTCGGCCACGCTGATGCCGGCCGGCTGGCCGTCTGCCATCAACAACTCTTCACCGCCGACGCGGTAGGCGCCGCTGCGCTCGCCGGGCACCAGCATGGCCGGCGGGCTGAGGAAGGTCCAGTCCAGGCTGGTGTTGCTGCGCAGGCCGGTCAAGGCGTCGCGCGCGGCCTTGGCGCCTGGCACGATGTTGGCCGGCACGTGGCTGGCAAATTCGGGGGTATCGACCAGTTGCAGGCCGGGCGCCACGAACAGGCTGCCGGCACCGCCAACCACCAGCAGGCGCTTCACGCCGGCTGCCTGCGTGCCCTGCACGATGGCGTCGTTGCCCTTCATGAACAAGGCATACAGTTCGGCTTCGTTCCAGCCGGGGTTGAAGGCCGACACCACGGCATCATGCCCGCGCACGGCTTCAGCCACAGCGGCGCTGTCATAGACGTCGAGCGCGCGGGTGGTCAGGTGCGGCTGCGCCTGCAACTTGGACGGGTCACGCGACAGGGCCGTCACGTCATGCTTGCGCGACAGCAATTCAGGCAACACGGCGGCGCCGACGAAGCCGGTTGCGCCTATCAGTGCGATTTTCATGTGTTCTCCATGCGATAAGTTGACGGACTCACTATATCGGCTTCACAATGATTCGATAAGTCGGGCAATTTCGCTATCACCTTGAAGTATAGCTAATAAATAAAAACCGCACCGGAGACCAAGATGGACGATTTGAAGCCGCTGGCGATCTTTGCCGAAACCGTGGCTGCGAGGTCAATGAGCGCCGCGGCGCGCCGGCTGGGCATGAGCCCTTCCGCCGTCAGCCAGGCGATTCGCCAGCTCGAAGCCCAGGGCGGCGTGACGCTGTTGCACCGTTCCACGCGCAAGCTGGCCCTGACCGAAGCCGGTGAACGCTATTACCCGCATTGCAAGCGCATGCTGGAAGCCGCGCACGCCGCTGCCGAATCGCTGCAACAATCGCGCGACGCGCCCACGGGTGAATTGCGCGTATCGGCCCCGGTCGGTTTTACCAACCACGTGGCACCGGCCCTGGCGCCGCTGTTGGCCGAGGCGGAACAACTGCGCTTGTGCCTGCTGGTGGACGACGCCATGATCGACCTGATCGACGCCCGCATCGACCTGGCCATCCGCGTCGGCAAGCTGGCCGACTCGAGCTGGGTGGCGCGGCGGCTGTGCGAATTCGACGTGATCCTGTGTGCCTCGCCGGAATACCTGGAACGGCATGGCACACCGGCCGCACCGCAAGACTTGCCGGCCCATCAATGGCTGACTTTCGAGCGCGAACGCGGCGCCGGCCCGATTGCCGTGGATTTGCATGACGCACAGGGGCGGCACCAGCGCCTGGAAATCGAACCGCGCATTGTCAGCAACAACCAGATCGCCTTGCAGCAATTGTGCGAGCAAGGCATGGGCATTGCGCGGCTGGGGCATGCTGATGTGTATTCGCGCCTGCAACAAGGTGCGCTGGTGCGCGTGCTGGCGCCCTGGCACCTGCCTGCGCTGCCGGTGTGGGCCGTGACGCCCAAACGTGAGGGGGAAGCGGCGAAGGTGCGATTTGCTGTGGAGTATTTGAAGCGGTATTTTGTGGCCTTGCCTGGCGCTTTGGGATAAGTCGCGCATGCCGTTCTCCCCTCCTCCGCGGGCGGGATGGGCGGGCCGCGTAGGCTGAGGGTGGGTAGCGATCCGATGAGGGAGATTGCGATCTGACTGCGCTCGAATTCAATAAGCTTCTTCACGCTACTTTATGTAACTCAACAAGCACTCCACCTCTGGAGAAATTCGTAGCCGGCAATTCACCTGTCAGTTCTGACAGCTTGCTGCCTTTCCATGATTTTGCTAAAAAATCCTGAGAAAAGGCAACTCATTCCCAAGAGAAACAATTATTTGCTAAAAATAGAACATTTAGTTAAATGTTTATAAGGTTTCTCATGCTTTGGTGCTATATTAGCAACCGTATTTTTCGCGACCCGTTCAAACCGGCGCCGGCTGTCTATCGGTTGTTTGTCATCGGCCTGCGACTCGACCGGCAAGCGCGTAGCGGTTTCGGGTAGCACTTTCGCCGTTCACAAAACATATTTCTAAAAGCACGGTGTGCGCATCGATGCAGCACATGGCCGGGCTTGTGCCGAAAAGGGGAATGTCTTTGCTTCGATTCATTCGAAATGGCCGCGCGCGTGCCGCTGCCATCGTGGCGGCGGTGGGTTTTTCGACTGCAATTCCCGGACAGGCACAAAT